>Ga0169931_10001399_pt1 | contig 39767 bp, 52 predicted proteins | sample Kivu_15m_20L_FD_129675 | JGI IMG/M metagenome (GOLD analysis project Ga0169931, IMG submission 129675) | Freshwater microbial communities from Lake Kivu, Western Province, Rwanda to study Microbial Dark Matter (Phase II) - Kivu_15m_20L... | ecosystem: Environmental > Aquatic > Freshwater > Lake... | reverse complement strand
AGCGGAGAGGGTGGGATTCGAACCCACGGAAGGTTTCCCTTCAAACGATTTCGAGTCGTTCGCTTTCGACCACTCAGCCACCTCTCCAACAGCCCGCAGGCCTGGGGCACTTTAAGGATTGATCAGCCCCGAGCGGCCTGCAGGGATCCACTGGAGCCGCTGGCCGCCCAGCCACCGGGCCAGCCCGGTGAGACGGCACCGCTGAGCCACACCCGCTTGGCACCGAGGGCCTGCAGCTGGGCGCGCTCCCGGGGTGAGGGACGGAAGCCAAGCCACACGCCATCTAGATGCGCCGGATCACCGGCGTCTGCACGCCCCTGCCAGGCCCAGAGCGCCTGGCGATCGGGCAAGAGCAACCAGCGCCAGCGGCCCACCTGCAGCTGCATCGCCCGGCTTTCGATCGCCACCGGGGCGGCACTCAGCCCCCGGCTGGCCAGGCGCTGGCCGGGCTGAAGCGGCGCACTACCGTCGGCGCTGGCCAGCACCAAACCGGCCTGCCCCTGCCAGCAGTCCGGTTGCTCGGGGGCCAGAGGATCAAGCAACAGAGCCCAGTCGTAGCGCTGCACCCCCAGCCCACGCGCCAGCTGGCTTGCCAAACTGCAGCTAAAGCCATCGGCCGAGCTGCTCACCAGCGCCGCCCGGCCGCGATGCCGCGCCACCAGTAGATCCAGCCGCCCCTGGTGCACCAGCAGCAGCTGGTCGGCACCCAGCAGGCTGAGATGGAGCGCCACCACCAGGGTGAGCAGCCCCACGCCCAGCAGCCTCCAGCGCCGGGTCAGGCCCGGCACCGCCAGAGCGATCACGGCCAAGGCCAGCAACAACACCAGCCACGGCGCCGGCCGCCCCAGCTGCCACTGGGCCATCGGCAAAGCCGCAAAGGCCTTCACCACCAGCACCAACAGCCGACACAGCCAGTCGACAGGCACGGTGGCCAGGGGCAGCAACGGCGGCAGCAGCACCGCCAAACAAGCCAGCGCCATCGCTCCCAGGGTGAGGGGCGTTAGCAGCGGCGCCACCACCAGGTTGGCGGGCACGGCATAGAGCGGCACCACACCGAAGTGCAGGAGCTGCAGCGGCAGGGTGTAGAGCGAGGCCGCCAAGGGCACCGCGGTGGCAACCGCCAGCCAGCCCGGCAGCCAGCGGCGCATGCCCAGTTCCAGGGGCCGGGCTGAAAGCATCAGGGCAGCGGTGGCCACCACGCTCAGCTGAAAACCCACATCCAGCAGCCAGTCGGGCCGGGCCAGCAGCAGCACCAGGGCACTGGCAGCCAGGATCCCCATCGGCCTGCTGCGGTGGCCGCTCTCCAGCACCCCCAGCGCCAGCGCCCCCATCAGCACCGCCCGCAGCACCGAGGGCTGGGGCCCCGCCAGCAGCACGAACAACCCCATCGCCGCCGCCGCCAGGCCCAAGCGGCCCAAGCGCGGCAGTCGGGAGCCCAGCGGCAGCACCACCCCCAGCAACACCGACAGGTGAAAGCCCGAAGCAGCCAGGGCATGGGAGAGGCCCGAAGCCCGGAAGGCTTCGCGCAGCTCCGCCGGCAGCGGCACCACCGCACTGCCCAGCACCAGGGCCGCCAGCACGCCGCCGCGGTCGGGGCCGGCCTGCTGGATCAGGGCCCGGGCCATGCGGCGGCGCAGATCCGCCACCGGCGTGGCGGGCCGTTGCAACACCTGCCACTCGGCCACCTGCAGCTGGCTGAAGGCCCCCTGGCGGGCCAAACGCTCGGCAGGGGCCGACAGCAACGGGTGAGGCGAGCTCTGGGGTTGGCGCAAACGGCCCTGCAGCTGCAGGCGCCACCCCTCCTGGAGCGGCGGGCAGTCCTGAAACCGCAGTTCGGTGCGGCCCACGGGCAGCTGCAGCAGGGCCCGGCAGGCACCGGTGCCACCGCTGGGGATCGGGCCACCGCTGGGCACCGGATCGCTCAGCAGAGTGCCCCGCAGCTCCAGCTCCACCGGTGTGTGCGCCGCCGCCTGCAGCCGCAGCACCGGATCGCCAGCAGCCGGTACCACCGGGGCAAACGCCGCCACCACCACCCGCAGCACCAGCAGGGCCAGCACCAGCCCCCAGAGCAGCGGCTTCAGCGCCCGCCTGGGCCGATCACCACCCCCGCCCCAGCAGGGCTCGCCCACCTTTCTGGCACAACCCACTGCACTGACCAACGGTTCGCCCCTGGCTGCAACCCGCTCAGGGTTCCCACGGAGCCCCCAAAGCCCGACCTAGAAATGCGGGATCTGCAGCAGCAGCTCGCAAAGCTCCCGGCTCGGCATCTCCTGGCCCAGCAGCGGCGCCACCAGGGCAGCCACGGGCCGCAGGCGGCAGGGCCACACCGCCCGCTCGCTCAGGCGGCCCAACTGGAAGCTGCCGCCGGCGAGCACGGCCACCAACAGGGTGCGCTGCAGCAGCCGCTTCACGGCGCAGCCGCAGCGCCTTGGGCCACCATCTCGGGCTTGTGGCGCTTGGCTGTATCCAGCAGCGGGAAACCCAGGGCCTCACGCTCGGCCAGCCAGGCCTCGGCCACCTGACGGGCCAGGGTGCGGATGCGGCCGATCGTGGCGGTGCGCTCGGTGACCGAGATCACGCCACGGGCCTCCAGCAGGTTGAAGGTGTGGCTGCACTTGAGCACGAAATCCAAGGCTGGAGCGGGTAGCTGCTTGGCCACCAGATCCGCCGCCTCCGCCTCATAGATGGCAAACAGCTGCTTGAGTCGCTCAGGGTTGGAGGCCTCGAAGTTGTAAGCGCATTGACCCTTCTCAAATGGCAGCCAGATCTCGCCGTAGGAGCGCTCACCATTCCAGGAGAGATCCCAGATGCTCTCCACATCCTGGAGAACCATGGCCAGGCGCTCCAGGCCGTAGGTGATTTCAATCGACACTGGCCGGCAATCGAGGCCGCCGCACTGCTGGAAATAGGTGAACTGGGTGACCTCCATGCCATCGAGCCACACCTCCCAGCCCACGCCCCAGGCGCCCAGCGTCGGCGATTCCCAGTTGTCTTCGACGAAGCGGATGTCGTGATCCTTGGCGCGGATGCCCAGCGCCTCCAGCGAAGCCAGGTAGGTCTCCTGGATGCCATCAGGGCTGGGCTTGATCAGCACCTGGTACTGGAAATAGTGCTGGGCCCGGTTGGGGTTATCGCCGTAGCGGCCATCGGTGGGGCGGCGACAGGGTTCGGGGTAGGCCACAGCCCAGGGCTCTGGCCCGATCGCCCGCAGCACCGTGTGGGGGCTCATCGTGCCAGCGCCCTTTTCGGTGTCATAGGGCTGGAGAATCAGGCAGCCGCGCTCAGCCCAGAAGCGGTTGAGGGTCTGGATGATGTCCTGAAAGTTCACGGGCTGGCAGCAACTGGATTCGAGGATCGACCCGCAGGCCGTGAGCCTCTGATGATCCCAGAAGGACTGGCGGTGTCGCAGGAGGTGTCCAAGCTCAGGGGGCGTTGAGCAGAAGGTCGAATGACGCCGGCACCGGTTCGGCGGCCAGGGCGAGACTCTCAAACAGCTCCACTGGGAGCGCTTCGCTCCAGAGCCAGCCCTGACCCTGGTTGACCCCATGGTTGCGCAGGAAGCTGGCTTCCGCTTCCGTTTCCACACCCTCCGCGCAAACCTCAACCCCGATGGCGTGGCAGCCCGAAACCACCCACTTCACAAACCGCTGGCGGAAGCCATCAACATCAACGCCCGCGACGATCGAGCGATCCAGCTTGAGCTAGCTGAAGTGCAGATTCAGCATGTGGGAGAGGGGTGCATCGCCGGTGCCGAAATCATCAACGGCGATCGTGTGTAGGGCCGCGAGCTCGTGGATGAAGGACAACGCATGCTGATCCGCCACACCAGACTCGGTAACCTCCACCACCAGCCGTCGGCCGATGCAACGACGCAGGCGGTCGAGGGCCCGCAGGGCAAAAATAAACTTGCCAAAGCCCTCAAACGATGGCCCACAACAAGCGGGACTGCTGGCAAGACTAAACAACCTGACAGCCAGCAAGTCGCTGGGATTCAAGCCACCAGCTCCAGTAGCCCCATCAGGCCGCCGGCCAGGGGGCGATGGCGCGCCGCGCTGAAGCCCGCCTGCCGGGCCAGGGCCTCCTGCTGGGGCCCGGTGGGAAACCGCTGGAGGCTGTCCTCGAGGTAGGCGTAGTGCTCCGGAATGCCGAACTGCTCGGCGGTGGGCACCACCAGACGGCGCAGGTACAAGCGCTGAAAGCGCGCCGCCACCCCACTGGGCCTGTTGAAATCGAGCACCGCCGCCCGGCCGCCGTCGCGCAGCAACCGCCGCAGCTCCCGCAGGCCAGCTCCCGGATCGGCGAGGTTGCGCAGCCCGTAGGCGATCACGGCCCCATCGCAACTGGCGCTCGTCAAGCCGGTGGCCAGGGCGTCGCCGTGTTGCCAGCGCAGCGGCAGCCAAGGCTGAGCCGCGCCGCGCCGCGCCGCCACCGCCAGGGGAGCCGCAGCCGCATCGATCCCAAGCACGGAGCCCCCCGGCCGCACCCGGGCCGCCAACACCAGCGCCAGATCGCCGGTGCCGCAGCAGAGATCGATCAGCTGCTGGCCGGAGCGGGGCTGCAGCCAAGCGATCGCCTGGCGCTTCCAGAGCCGATGCAGGCCGAAGCTGAGCAGATCGTTGAGCTGGTCATAGCGAGGAGCGATCTGTTCAAACAGCTCCTCAACCGCCGCCGGATCACCCGGCTTAAAGCTGACCATCCCAGGGCAGCACGATGGCATCAAGGCTGATCCCAGCTTCCACCTCCGGGACGGGCAGCAAACCGCGGGCTTCCAGCCGCTCAGGGCTGGTGAAGGTGAGCACCATCACCGTGGCCAAGCCAACGGCGGCTGAGCACACCATGCAACCGGCCAGCATCAACGAAAATTCCTGGCGATCGTTAGCAGCCTGCATCAGCTGCAGGGCCCAGGCCACCAACGCCACCACCGCCCCCACCATGCCCAGGGCGATTGCGGTGGAAGCGGAAGCAGGAAGAACTTGCAGAGCGGAGAACAACGTGGTGCCTGAAGCGGGGTGGTGCCGGAAGCGAAATCGGAATCTGCAATCGGCCTATTTTGGAGTCACGCTACAAGCGTTAACACGTCAACGTGGGTGCTCACGCCAACGGCCGGATCGGCAAACCCCTTTGCAGCAGATCGGTTTTGATCGCCTCGACGGTGAGCACGCCGTCGTGGAGCAGGGAGGCCAACAGAGCCGCGGAGGCATGCCCGCCCTCGGGGCCCGGATCGAGGGCCTCGGCCAGGTGGGCAATGCAGCCAGCGCCGCCGGAGGCGATCACCGGCACCTCCACCGCATCGGCCACCGCCCGGGTGAGGTCGAGGGCGTAGCCGGCCTGGGTGCCATCGCCATCCATCGAGGTGAGCAGGATCTCGCCAGCGCCCAGCGCCACCACCTGCCGGGCCCAGGCCACCGCATCGAGGCCGGTGTTCTCGCGACCTCCCTTCACAAACACATCCCAACCTCCACCAGGGCGGGCGCGGGCGTCGATGGCCACCACGATGCACTGGCAGCCGAAGCGCTCAGCACCCCGGGCAACCAGCTCCGGGTCGCGCACCGCCGAGGAGTTGAGGCTCACCTTGTCGGCGCCGGCGCGCAGCAGCTCGGTAATGCCCTCCACGCTGCTGATGCCGCCCCCCACGGTGAAGGGAATGGTGACGGCATCAGCGGTGCGCCGCACCAGCTCCACCAGGGTGCCGCGGCCCTGATGGCTGGCAGCGATGTCGAGAAACACCAGCTCATCGGCCCCCGAGGCGCTGTAGCGGCAGGCGAGCTCCACCGGGTCGCCCGCATCCCGTAGGCCCACGAAATTCACCCCCTTCACCACCCGGCCATCGGCCACGTCCAGACAAGGAATGATCCGCTTGGCAACCATGGACGCGAGCTCCGTAGGGGACTGTTTGGCCACTGTTAAGGTTGCGCCACTTTCAAGTTGCGCCGCCCATGTCCCAGGCTGCCACCATCAACGTCGGATCGAAGGTGCGAATCACCCGGGTGCGCGATCGCATCTCCAACGAAATGGTGGATTCCCTGAAGGCAGATGCCACCGGCACCGTGACGGGCTTCCGAACGGTGGACGGCAAAGGCATCGGCGTGGTGGTTGAGCTGAGCGGTGGTCAGACCGCCTGGTTCTTCGATGACGAAATCACGCTCGCCTGAGCTCCCCTCGCCAGAACAGCCCGCTTTGACCAACAGCCCCAACCCTGAAGCCGCCAGCGGCGCCGGCGCCCGTCAGCTGCTGGGCATGAAGGGTGCCAGCGGCACCAGCAGCATCTGGAAAATCCGGCTGCAGCTGATGAAGCCGGTCACCTGGATCCCCCTGATCTGGGGAGTGTTGTGTGGCGCAGCGGCGTCGGGCAATTTCCACTGGACCCTGCCTGAGGTGGGGGCCTCGATCGCCTGCATGCTGATGAGCGGGCCGCTGCTGGCCGGCTACACGCAAACCATCAACGACTACTACGACCGCGAGATCGACGCGATCAACGAGCCATACCGGCCGATCCCGTCAGGTGCGATTCCTCTGGGCCAGGTGAAGGCCCAGATCTGGATCCTGCTGCTGGCGGGTCTGGGTGTGGCCTATGGGCTCGACCTGTGGGCCGGCCACACCACCCCCGGGCTGCTGCTGCTGGCGCTGGGCGGTTCGTTTGTGAGCTACATCTATTCTGCGCCGCCGCTGAAGCTCAAGCAAAACGGCTGGCTGGGCAATTACGCCCTCGGCGCCAGCTACATCGCCCTGCCCTGGTGGGCCGGCCAGGCGCTGTTTGGCCAGCTCACCTGGACCACCGCGATCCTCACCCTGGCCTACTCACTGGCGGGTCTGGGCATCGCCGTGGTGAACGACTTCAAGAGCGTGGAGGGCGACCGGGCCCTGGGGCTGCAATCACTGCCCGTCGCCTTCGGCATCGAGAAGGCGAGCTGGATCAGTGCCGGCATGATCGATGTGTTTCAGCTGGCGATGGTGGCCGTGCTGATTGCCATCGGCCAGCATTTCGCCGCGGTGCTGCTGGTGCTGCTGATCATTCCCCAGATCACCTTCCAGGACATCTGGCTGCTGCGCGATCCGGTGGCCTTCGACGTGAAATACCAAGCCAGCGCCCAACCCTTCCTGGTGTTGGGCATGCTGGTGACCGCTCTGGCTATCGGCCACAGCGCCCTCGTTGCCTGAGGTGAGCCGCACCGCCAAGCCCACGCGCCGCAGCAACCTGGTGGGCGTCGGCGTGCTTGCGGCCCTGATCGGTGGTGGCGTGGCCTGCGGCCAGGCAGCCCTGGTGGCCGGCTTCGACAGCCTGTTGCCCGATGCCCGGGGCATCACCCAGTTCAACCGGCCCGGCACCCTGACGATCCTCTCGGCCGACGGCCAGGTGGTGCACAAGATTGGTCCGGTGACGCGCGAGAAGCTCACCCCCGACACGATGCCCACCCTGGTGGAGCAGGCATTCATCGCCGCCGAAGACCGGCGCTTCTACGAACACGACGGCATCGACCCGGTGGGGATCGGCCGCGCTTTGGTGCGCAACATCACCCAGCGCTCGGTGGAGGAGGGCGCCAGCACGATCACCCAGCAGCTGGCCCGCACCGTGTTTCTCAGCCAGGACCGCACCCTGGTGCGCAAGATCAAGGAAGCCGCCCTGGCAGGCAAGCTCGAGCGCCAGCTCAGCAAACCGCAGATCCTCAGCGAGTATCTGAATGTGGTGTATCTGGGCTCCAGCGCCTACGGCGTGGCCGATGCGGCTTGGGTGTACTTCTCCAAAACCCCCGAGCAACTCACCCTGCCCGAGGCGGCCCTGATCGCAGGCTTACCCCCGGCCCCTTCGGTGTATTCGCCCCTGGTGAACCCGGAGCTGGCCCTGGAGCGCCGGGCAGTGGTGCTGCGACGCATGCAGGAGGCGGGCTTCATCAGCACCACCGCGCAGCAACAGGCGGAGGCTGCGCCGCTGCAGCTCAAGCCGGCGGAACCCAAATACTGGGACAGCCGCGCCCCCTACTTCAGCAGCTGGGTGCAGCAAGAGCTGCCCAAGGTGCTCACCCCCGAGCAACTCGAAGTGGGGGGTCTGACGGTGCGCAGCAGCGTCAACCTGGCCTGGCAGGAGCAGGCGCAGAAAGCGATCAACACCTACGCCAGCGGCGAGATGGAGGGGGCCCTGGTGGCGATGGAGCCCGGCACGGGCTTGGTGCGGGCGATGGTGGGCGGCACCAACTTCAAGGCCAGCCAGTACAACCGGGCCGCCCAGGCGCTGCGCTCTCCGGGCTCCACCTTCAAGTTGTTTGTGTATCTGACGGCGCTCCAGCAGGGGATGCTGCCGGAGCGGGTGTTCCGCGATTCAGCCCGCTGCTTCGCTGGCTACTGCCCAAAGAACTTCGGCAACCGCTACCTGGGCGCGGTGTCGATGGTGGTGGCCCTGCAGAACTCGCTCAACACCGTGGCGGTGGCGCTGCTGCAGGAGCTCGGCTTCGACAAGGTGATCGACACGGCCAAGAGTCTGGGCATCACCCGGGAGCTGGGCCGCTTCTTCCCCCTGGCCCTCGGCGCCACCGAGCAGACCGTTGTGGACATGACCGCGGCCTATGCCGCCATCAACAATGGCGGCATCTACGTGAAGCCCACGCCGTTTGAGGAGATCCTTGGCCCCGACGGCGAGCTGCTGTGGAGCCGGCGGGTGGACGGCGACCAGGGCCGCCGGGCGGTGAGCAGCGACCTCGCCGCCCTGATGCTGTGGATGCTGCAGCGGGCCGTGCAGTCGGGCACCGGTGGCGGTGCCGCCCTGCCGGATCGGCCGGTGGCGGGCAAAACGGGGACCTCGGAAGGGGGCCGCGATCTGTGGTTCATCGGCTCGATTCCCCAGCTCACCACCGGGGTGTGGCTGGGCTACGACAACAGCCGCGAAACCAAGAGCACCAGCGTGGTAGCCACCTACGCCTGGCGGGCCTTCATGGCGCCGATCAGCAAGGACCTGCCGGCGCGCCAGTTTCCGCCCAAGCCGGATCTGCAGGACACCTACCGAGGCGGCAAGAAGCCACCGGAGCGCCGCAACGATGCACCCGCCACTCCCGACGCTCCACGGGATGGCCAGGACGCCCAGGGACTGGACCTCGATCCCACCCCGGCCGCACCCCAGGCCGCTACACCCAGCAAGCCCTCGCCCGCTAGCCCAGCACCGGCAACACCGCCACCAGTGGCAGCCCCACCGCCACCGGTGGCGGCACCCCCGCCGCCCTAAGCCTTCAAGGCCGCCGGTGCCAGCGGGGCCTGCAGCAAAGCAGCAAAAAAGCCATCGCCACCGCTCGGCTCCGGCCAGCGCTGCCACTGCTGCAGCCGCTGCCAGCTGGGGTGGTCGACCAGGAAGCCCTCGAGCAGCTCGGCGTTTTCAGCCGGATGCACCGTGCAGGTGGCATACACCACCTGGCCGCCGGGCTTGAGCAGGGGCAGCAGGGCCTCCAACAGCTGACGTTGCAGCAGCACGAGCTCGGCGATCGCCTCGGGGGTGATGCGCCAGCGGGCATCAGCGTGGCGGGCCAGGGTGCCGAGCCCCGAGCAGGGGGCATCCAGCAGGATGCGATCAAAGCTGCCCAGCCACTCGGGTTGCTCGGCCGTTAGCGCAGCGGCATCGGCGGCCAGGGTGTGGATGCTCTGCAGGCCCAGGCGCGCCGCGTTGACACCCACCCGGCGCAGCCGCCCCTCGGAGCAATCCACCGCCCACACCTCGCCCTGATCGCCCATCAACTCGGCCAGGTGGGTGCTCTTGCCGCCGGGGGCGGCGCAGGCATCGAGGATCCGCTCGCCGGGCTGGGGAGCGAGCAGAAGACCCACCGCCTGAGCGGAGCGGTCTTGCACGCACCAGTGGCCCTCTGCGTAGCCGGGCAGGGCACGCAGCTCACCGCTGCGGCCCAAGAGCGTGAGGCCGTTGGGCAGATCCGGCAGGGGGGCCGCCTCCAGCCCGGCGGCAGCGAAGGCCGCAAGCACGGCGTCGCGGCTGGTGCGCAGCGGATTGACACGCAGATCGAGGGCGGGGGGCTGGTTGCAGGCGCGGCCGAAGGCTTCGGCAGCTCCAGGCTGTGCCGCCGGGGGAAGCCACTGCAGCACCAGCTGCGCCAGCCAGGCGGGCAGGGAGTGGCGCAGTCCAAAAGCGGCCGCAGGATCAGGCGTGGCACCAGGGGTGGCATCCCCAGGCAGGGGGCCCAAGCCATCCCAGGGCTCAGGCCCGGCCCCCGCGCGCCGCCGCCCGCAGGCCCGCAGCAGGCCATTGGCCACCGGCGCCAGCCGGCCGAGCTTGCCCCGTTTCGCCAACTCCACGGTGGTGCTCACCGCCGCCGAAGCCGGCACCCGGCTGCTGAACAGCAGTTGGTAGAGGCCGAGGTGCAGCAGCCAGCGCAACTTGGGCGGCTGGCGCGCAGCCGGCACCTTGCCGAGCACATCGAGCCAGGCATCGAGCAGGCGCCGCTGGCGGATGGCGCCGTAGGCCAGTTCGGTGGCCAGGGCACGGTCGGCGCCTTCGAGGGGATGGCGCTGCAGCTCCCGCTCCAGAGCCAAATCGGCGTAGGCGCCACCCCCCACCGCCAGCAGCACCTGCCAGGCCAGCTGGCGTGACGCCAGGCCCACAGGCACGGAGAGAGTGGGCAAGGCAGCGGCCGGGGTGGCGGCGGTGGCGGTGGCGGCGGAACGGGGGGCCAGGGATCGGGGCGCTGAGGGCTTGGCTCCACAACTAGCGCGCACGGGGCCCGCGAGAGGGCAGGGGGGCGGCGCCTGTGTGTGTTTTGCGAGTTGGCTAAAGATGACTAAGCGCGTGGAACAGCACACCCCGGGACAGTTGGGGCTACAAGGACAGTCGGGGCGCGCCAGCTGTTGCGGGCCAGCGGTGGCGGGCCAGCGGTGGCGGGCCAGGGGCAGGCGGGCCAGGGGCAGGCGGCCGGCAGCGTCGACGGGGATGCCTTCGGCAAGCAGCAGCGCGCGTTGGATCCAGTCGCTGCCAGGGGATGGTCGACGGCAAGGGCAGCCGCCGCAACGCCCAACCCACCTGGCGCGCCGCCCCGTAGGCCCCGATCAGCTCGGCGATCTGGCCGTAGGTGGCCAGCTGACCACGGGGGATCTGGGCCACCACGGCGTAGACCCGCTGATCGAAGGAGCTTTGCGCCCGGGTAGGTGGGGATGTGCCCTTGGCGATTTGCATGTGTGCAACAAGCTGTTCAACACATCAGATCCGTCCCCAAAAGCACGCCCCAGACCCGGGTGGCGTGAGGCTGATTGGTGTTGATTGAGGATGGCGCGACGGCCCTTGACGCCAGATCCCCAACGCAATGCCCCTGCTGCCCCGCCGCTTCGAGCGGCTCAAGGCCGTGCTCGATCGCCGCATGGGCGACCTCACCGTGGTGCTCGAGCACGTCGACAAGCCCCACAACCTCTCGGCGATCCTGCGCAGCTGCGATGCCGTGGGGGTGTTGGAGGCCCATGTGGTGAGCCTGGCAGGCCGCACCCCCACCTTCAACTGCACGGCCAAGGGCAGCGAGAAGTGGGTGCCGCTGCACCGCCACAGCGACAGCGTGGCCCTGCTGCAGCGGCTCAAGGACCAGGGCTTCCGGCTCTACGGCACCCACCTGTCGGTGGAGGCGGTGGACTACCGCGCCTGCGACTTCACCGGCCCGAGTGCCCTGGTGCTGGGTGCCGAGAAGTGGGGCCTGAGCTCCGAGGCGGCTGCGCTGGTGGACCAGCCGATCGTGATCCCGATGCAGGGCATGGTGCAGTCGCTGAACGTGAGCGTGGCCTGCGCCACCTTGCTGTTTGAGGCGCTGCGCCAGCGGCAGGTGGCCGGGGTGCTGCCCACCTGCGGCGAAGGGGTGCCGGCGGAGCGCTACGGCCCGTTGTTGTTTGAGTGGGCTTACCCGGAGGTGGCAGCTTGGTGCCAGCGGGAGGGGCGGCCCTACCCGAGCCTCGATGCCGAGGGCGCCATCAGCGAGGAGCTGCCCCGCACGATCAAGCTGCGCTACTGAAACCAGGCCACTGAAACCGGACTACTGAAACCGGCGGGCGCTTGGAAGCCACAGGGCTACGCCGAGGGCCAGCAACTCCAGCGGGATCTGTCGGCCGCCGAGCAGCACCACCGCCAGAGCCACCGCGGCAAGCAGCTTCTGGAACAGACCCCAGACGTCGCCGGGGTCGGCGCTGCCGCTGAACCAGAGGGCCACGGCGGCGCCCAGCAGGAGCAGATCCAACCACCAGGGCATGGGCTCGGCCTTCACACCCACCGAGTCTGGCGCGGCTTCAAGCAAAAAACTCGGCGCTCGCGGAGGAGCGCGCGGATGAGCGCGCTGGGGAGCCGGCTGAGAAGGCGGCTCAGAAAACAAGGAGAATCGGCAACTTGGTTTTGTTCAACAGAACGTTCAACAAACCCAAAAGCGCTCCGCACGCCGTGCCCGGCCGCTGTGAGCTTCAGGATCTCCCCCTCAGGATCCCGACCGCTGCCCGTCGGCCCCACTGAGCCAGCTCTCCAGGCCCTCTCCCAGAAACGACAGGCCCAGCACCAGCACAAACAGGGCCAGGCCGGGGTAGAGGGCGGTCCACCAGATGCCGGTGGGCACGGCGGTGAGGGCCTGCTGCAGGTCGCCGCCCCATTCGGGGATCGTTTCTGGCAGGCCCAGGCCGAGGAAGCCGAGGCCGCCGAGCACCAGCACCGCATCGGCGGCGTTGAGGGTGAGCAGCACCGGCACCGAGGTGATCACGTTGCGCAGCAAGTAGCGGCGCAGGATCCAGATCGGGCCGGCCCCGAGCGACTGGGCGGCCTCCACAAACAACTCCGCCTTCACCTGGGCCGTTTGGTTGCGCACCACCCGGAAATACTGGGGGATGTAGACCACGCACAGGGCGGCGGCGGCGTTGGGCAGGCCCCGGCCGAGCAGGAAGGCCAGCACCACCGAAAGCAGCAGCACCGGCAGGGTGTAGAGGGTGTCCATCAACAGCACCAGAACGCGATCCACCCAGCCGCCCAGGTAGCCGCTGACCATGCCCAGCGGCACGCCGATCACCAGGGCGATCACCAGGGCAAGTAGCACCACCTGCAGGGCCACGCCGCTGCCGGCGAGGGTGCGCACACACACATCGCGGCCGAGCCGGTCGGTGCCGCACCAGTGGGCCAGCGAAGGCGGCGCATAGATGGGGTTCTGCAGGCCGGCATTGGGATCGCTCAGCCAGCCGATGTGCACCAACAGCGGCGTCAGCAACGCCACTAGGGCATAGAGCACCACGATCGCCAGCCCCCAACGGGCCATGCGGCCCGAGAGGCTGGTGGCGCGGCGAAGGGCAAAGCCTGCAAACAAAAGAGACGGCAATCGCGGTGGGCACCAGTTGAGCAGAGATGGGGCTGCAGCGCCACGTGGCCAAATCAGGCGAAACTGCGACGCACCGCTCCGGCTTCTGCCGTGCTCCACGCTGAACGCCAGCAATCTTGAGACGCTTGGTCCCGCGAAACTGGCGGCACTGCTGCTCGAAGTGAGCAAAGGCAATGCGGCCTCCAAGCGCCGTCTTCGGCTGGCGTTGGCGGAGGGTCAGAGCGCTGACGACGCGGCCCGAGAGGTGAGCAAACGGCTGAAAGCAATCGAGCGGTCTGACCTCTCCTACATCCGGTGAAGCGCAAAAAGCTGCCCACCGAGCTGGAAGGCCACCTGGCCCATGCCCTGCACTGGGAGTTGCTGGAGCTCTCGGAGGGGCTTTCGATCCTTGCCACGCCGGCAACTGGGGGGAGACGTCGCCGTCGAGCAAGATCCCAGAATGTCTTTAGCTGAGAGCACATGACAAAAGCGCGCGAAGCGCCAAATTGACAAAGAGTCACAGCTTCGCAACGTGCAATCCACCCCCAGCAACCTAGGCCTTAAAAGATTCTCAATGACAGCCCTAATCGAGAAGCACAAGAAGCAAGGAAAAGCTGATCAAGGCTTTACCCTTGCAGAACTAATGATTGTGATCGTGATCGTGGGGATCCTAAGTGCAGTGGCGCTACCACAGTTCATGAAGCAAACCAAAAAAGCCGTCGCCACAGAAGCGGTGTCTCAATCAAGCGCAATTACAAAGCTGGCTGCGGCATACAACCTTGAGACACCCATCAAAAACGCCGATTCAACCTGCACCCCTTACACGGGAATCCCGCAAACAAGCAACAAGTTCACTTATTCTTGCAGCGGTAGCGCATCGGAATTTGTCGTAACAGCATCTGGAGCGACAGGGGAGAATAGCGAAGGAATTAAAGTCGTACAATCCAGCAACCTAGAGACCGGAGTCATCGGGAAGCCTGTCATTAGCGGCATCTAAATACAATTGGCATTTAAATACAATTGGCATCTAAATACAGCCCCCGAGGCACCAGACTCACAACGCCAATCCAGACTTTTCTTTTCACCCCCTGCCCGACGGCATCAGTGATCATTGAGAAACCTTAAGAAGTTGACCTGACCTCAGGAGTTGCCGTAATCACCGGCAAAGCGCTTCGCAGCTCGCCCCCATCAGGCCAGCTCTGCTGCAACTGGAGCCGCAGCACCCCATCGGCGCCGGGCTCGGCCCGAAAGCCATCGCTGCTGGCCAGGGCGTCGAGCACCACCCGGTTCTGGGCGGTGCCGCTGCCCAGTTCGCCATGGAGGCCATAGGCCGGCCCGCAGCGCATCAGCACCCGCCCGCGCCAGATCGGCTCGGCGGGCTTGCCCAGCGAGTAGGTGATCGGTCCGGCGGCGGTGGCCAGATGCAGCACCACCGTGCGCCCGGCCAGATTGCAGGCCGGCGGCACCACGGCGGGATCGACCTGGCCCTGGGCCTGCAGCAGATCCCCCCGCACCAGCTCCAGCGTGCGCCGGGCCACCACCCGCTCCCGCAGCAACCGACCCATCCGCTGGCCGTTGCTGCCTTCCGCCAGCATGGCCTGGAGCAGCCCCCCGGTGAGGCCGCAGCCGATCACCAGCGCCAAGAGCAACTCCACCAGCGAAAACCCCTGGGATTGAGACTTGAACTGGTCCTGCTGTTTGTGGGTCATAACGCCCCATCGGCAAGGCAGGCGCTGCTGCTGGGCATGCCCTCCGCCGGGCCGCTGTAGCGCCCCAGCCGCACCACCCCCAGGGGCAACGACAGCACCAGGCAACGCCGCAGCGCGATGCCCTCAGCAGCGATCAGCACCGTGCCGCCATCCAGCACCAGTCCGTTGCTGCTGAAGCGCAGGGCCGCCGGCAGGTTGTGCCGCAGCTCCACGCCCGCTTCAAGCTCCGCCTCAGCGCCTTCGCTGATTCCGCAAACCGGCAGGCTGCCGCCACTGGGCTCGCGCCAGCCCGAAGGGCCGAGTGCCAGGGCGCAGGGCTGGCCGTGGCGCGCAGCGGCCTGACGGGCCTGCTCCAGCCCCAGGGCCAAGCGGCGGCTGGTTGTCTCCAGCCGCATCAGCGCCAGGCTGCGCTGGCCGGTGCCAACGCTCATCGCGGCCAGGATTCCCAGCACCGCCATCGCCACCAGCAGCTCCAGCAGGCTGAAGCCAGCGGGTGCGGTGCGCCTCTCAAAGCGTTGCATCGGTCTGCTCCTCCGTTATGGGCGCGGTTGTGGGCTCCGTTGTGGGCTGTTTTGGGCCGCACAGGCCATAGGCCGCCGGGCTGAGCCAGCGCTGCCGCTGTCCCACCTCCGCCGCACTTACCTGCACCCGCACCAGGGCACCAGGTTCGGCACTCACCACACGGCTCAACCCCGCTGCCAGCGGCTGGGATTGCAGATGGACGGCCAGCCAGCGGGCGGCATCGGCGCAGTCCGTCGCCACGGGCTCAGCCGCCAGTGCCGTCAGCCGGGCCTGACTGCCCAGCAGGGCGATCTCCAGCTGACCCAGTAGGTGCTGACGCTGCTCCGCCACCGCCGCTGAGCTGCTGCTGCTGGCCCAGAGCTGGAGGGAACAACTCGACGAGATCACCAAAATCACCGACGCCACCAGGGTTTCCACCAGGTTCATGGCGCCCCCACCGCGGCGGAACGACCCCGCAGGCCGAGTTCCCGCAGCGCCACCAGCTGCGGGGGCGCCAGTCCCTCAGGGATGGCCTGACGCAGCAGCTCCAGGGCAAAGGCCGCCTGCAGCGGACGCGGCTGTTCAGCACTGGCCAGCAGCTCCAGCGTGGCCACCGCCCGGCCCCGCTGCGGTGCGCCGGCCTCGGCGGTGTCCTGCCAGCTGGGGCCCGTGAGGCTCACCAGCCGGTAGGCCACCGGCCCCACCTGGCCTGTTTCGCCCACCCGGGCGGCGAGTTGGTCAACGCTGAGGGGATCGGCCAGCAGGTGCTGGGCCGCCGACATCAGCCCATCCTCGGCTTGCCGCAGCCGCTGGCCCGCACTCACCTGGCTGCGGGATTGGAGTGCCGCGGCCTGCAGCGACAGGCTGCTGAGCATCAACAGCAGGGATGCGGCGGTGGATAGGGGCAACAGAAAGCCATCGGGGGCCGGGGGCCTGCACCGCCCCCGATGCAGTCGCGCGGTGCGTGAAACGATCGCCATCGCCTGGGGAATCGAACGACTCCCTCAGCCTTCCCACAGCCCCTACGGCCTCCCATCAAGGGGAGCTACTGATTCAGCTTGAGCACCGCCATGAAGGCCTCCTGGGGCACCTCCACCTTGCCCATCGCCTTCATTCGCTTCTTGCCCTTGGCCTGTTTCTGCAGCAGCTTCTTCTTGCGAGAAATGTCACCGCCGTAGCACTTGGCGAGCACGTCCTTGCGCATGGCACTGATGCTTTCGGAGGCGATCACGCGGCTGCCGATCGAGGCCTGGATGGGGATCTTGAACTGTTGCCGAGGAATCAGTTCCTTCAGCTTCTCCACCAGGCCCTTGCCCACGTTGTAGGCCTTGTCGCGGTGCACGATCGTGGTGAGCGGGTCGGCCTTCTCCGCGTTGATCAGCACATCAAGGCGCACCAGCTCATTTTTGCGGTAGCCGATGAGGCTGTATTCCATCGAGGCGTAGCCCTTGGTGCGCGATTTCATCTGGTCGAAGAAATCGGTCACCACCTCAGCCAACGGCACCTCGTAGTGCAGCGTCACCCGGTCGGTGGTGATGTATTTCATGTCGATGAACTCACCGCGCCGCTCCTGGCACAGCTCCATCAGGGTGCCGTTGTAGGTGTTGGGGGTGTAGATCTCGAGCTTCACGTAGGGCTCTTCGATCGATTCACGCTTCTGCGGATCGGGCAGGGTGGCGGGATTGTCCACCATCAAGGTGCTGCCGTCGATCATGTTCACCTGGTAGATCACCGACGGCGCGGTAACGATCAGATCCAGGTTGTATTCCCGCTCCAGCCGCTCCTGCACGATCTCCATGTGCAGCAGGCCCAAAAAGCCGCAGCGGAAGCCGAAGCCCATGGCGCTGCTGGTTTTGGGCTCGTATTTGAGCGCGGCATCGGAGAGCTGCAGCTTGTCGAGGGCTTCGCGCAGATCGGGGTATTGATCGGCGTCGGTGGGGAACAGGCCGCAGAACACCATCGGCTTGGCCTCGGTGTATCCGGGCAGCGGCTCGGCGGCGGGGTTGGACACCAGGGTGATCGTGTCGCCCACGCGGGCATCGGCCACGGCCTTGATCGATGCGGCGAGATAGCCCACCTCGCCGGCATGGAGTGAATCCACCTGGCGCTGATCAGGCGCCATCACGCCCACCTCATCGAGCTCGTAGGTTTTCTTGGACGCCATCAGCAGCACCTTGTCGCGCTTGCTGATCGAGCCGGAAATCACCCGGAAGTACACAATCACACCCCGGTAGGGGTCGTAATAGGAGTCGAAGATCAGCGCTCGCAGCGGCTCAGCCAACTTGTCGGGCGGGGGCGGGACCCGATCCACCACAGCCTGAAGGATTTCAGGCACGCCCAGGCCGGTTTTGGCGGAGCAATGAATGGCATTGGAGCAATCGAGGCCGATGATCGCTTCGATCTCTTCGGCGATGCGGTCGGGGTCGGCTCCAGGCAGGTCGATCTTGTTGAGAACGGGAATGATCTCGAGATCGTTTGCCAGGGCCAGATACACATTGGCCAGGGTTTGGGCTTCCACCCCCTGGGACGCATCCACCACCAGCAGGGCCCCTTCGCAGGCCTGCAGGGAGCGGCTCACTTCATAGGAGAAGTCAACGTGGCCGGGGGTGTCGATCAGGTTGAGGATGTAAGGCTCACCATCGGCCGCCGTGTACTCCATGCGCGCGGCCTGGAGCTTGATGGTGATGCCCCGTTCGCGCTCCAGCTCCATGTTGTCGAGGAATTGCTCCTGCATGTCGCGGGCAGCGACGGTGCCGGTGTCCTGCAGCAGCCGGTCGGCCAGGGTGGATTTCCCATGGTCGATGTGGGCGATGATGCAGAAATTGCGGATCCGTTGAACGGGAACATCTGTCATGGCAGCGATCCTAGGGAGAGGCCCCAGAGCCCCGATGCCTTCCTAAGCTCGCCTCAACGGATGCCCAAGCCCCTGCCATGACCACTGAAACCGCCAACGCTGAAGCCGCCAACGCCGATCCCGCCACCGATCCCCGCGCCCTCACGATCGAAAACGTGGAGCGCACCCTCGATGAGCTGCGCCCCTACCTCATGGCCGATGGCGGCAACGTGGAAGTGGTGGAGATCGACGGGCCGATCGTGAAGGTGCGGCTTCAAGGCGCCTGCGGCTCCTGCCCCAGCAGCACCATGACCCTCAAGATGGGCATCGAGCGCAAGTTGCGCGAGGCCATCCCCGAGGTGAGCGAAGTGGTGCAGGTGCTCTGAGCCCATGCCGGCAAAGCCTGAGACAAATCGCGTCAACGGTGGCACTGATGGAAGGGGCGCAGCCGCGCTCCCCATTGGTGCTTTTGTTGTGATGGGCGGTGATCGACGACTTCTGCAAACAGCTGGTGGCCCGCCACCCCGCCAGCATCGGCCGCTGGCTGCTGGGGCTGACCGCAGCTGAGCCGAGCTCTGCGAGGGCCATCGACACCAACCCGACATGGCAGCTGCTAGACCGCGAACTCAGCAGCGATCCCTTGCACGCCGATTCGGTGATCCTGTTGCCCGCTGACCCTGGCCGATCCGGCGCGCCGATCCTGCACCTCGAGTTTCAGACACGGCCGGATGCGCTGATGGCCGAACGCATGCTCGAGTACTGGATCCGGCTGCACCGCCGCTTCCGGCGGCCGATCCAGCAGGTGGTGCTGCACCTCAAACCCACCGCTAGCCCCCTGGCCCGGGTCGAGCAGCTCACCATCGGCCGCACCCGCCATCACTTCACCAGCCTGCGGCTATGGGAGCAGGATCCAGCTCCCCTGCTGGCCGATCCGGCCCTACTGCCCCTGGCCGTTCTGGCCCGACCACCCTCCAAAACACCCGAGCAACTGCTCAGCCAGGTGCGCCAGCGCCTGCAAACGATCGCCGATCCGAATCAGCGGCGCCGAACCACGAGTGGCTGCCAACTACTGGCCGGCCTTAGCTTTTCTCAAGACGTGATCCAGCGTCTCCTCGCCATGAGCATCCTCGAAGACTCCTCCGTTTATCAATACATCGTGCACAAGGGTCTTGAGCAGGGCCTTGAGCGGGGTCTTGAGCAGGGCCGCCAGCAAGAAGCTGGCACCTTGGTGCTGCGCTTGCTCGAGCGCCGCTGCGGGCCCCTCCAGCCAGACCAGCGCGCCACAATCAGCGCCCTGCCGCTGGAGCGCCTGGAAGCGCTGGTGGACGTGGTGCTCGATTTTCAAGGCGCGAACGACTTGCTGCAGTGGCTCGAGCAGCCCTGATCGCAGCTACCCCGTAGGCTCCCAGCACCTCTTGTTCCGGGTCCGTGCTCGATCAGCGCCTGCTGCGCGACAACCCCGAGCTGATCACGCAGCAGCTCGGGCGACGCGGCATGACGCTCGACCTGGGCCCGCTACAGCAGATCGCCCGCCATGAGCGCGATCTCGAAGAGCAGCGCAGCGGGCTGCAGGCTGAGGGCAACCGCATCGGCAAGGCCGTGGGGCAGCTGATCCAGGGCGGATCGGCCCCAAATGGCCCCGAGGTGCAGGCCCTGCGCGACCAGGGCAACGCCATCAAGCACCAGGTGGCCAGCCTCGAGGACCAGGAGAAGTCCCTCGAGCTGCAGCTGCACGAGGCCCTCGCCGCCCTGCCCAACCTGCCCTCGCCTGACGCACCCGATGGCCGCTCCGAGGCCGAAAACGTTGAGATGAAGCGCTGGGGCAGCCCCCGCATCGCAGCCGCCGGCGAAACCCTCGAGGAGCACTGGCAGATCGGCGAGCGACTGGGGCTGTTTGAAACCGAGCGCTCGGTGCGCATCGCCCAGAGCCGCTTCATCACCCTGATGGGCGCCGGCGCCCGCCTGGAGAGGGCCCTGATCAGCTTCATGCTCGACCTGCACGCCAGCAAGGGCTACCGGGAGGTGATGCCACCGATCCTGGTGAACTCCGCCAGCCTCACTGGGTCAGGTCAGCTGCCGAAATTCGCCGAGGAGAGCTTCCGCTGCGCCGACGACGACCTCTGGCTCACCCCCACCGCCGAGGTGCCCGTCACCTCCCTGCACCGCGATGAGGTGATCGCCGCCGAGCAGCTGCCGCTCAAATACGCCGCCTACACCCCCTGCTTCCGCCGCGAAGCCGGCTCCTACGGGCGCGACACCCGCGGCCTGATCCGCCTGCACCAGTTCAACAAGGTGGAGCTTTACTGGTTTTGCCATCCCGACCACTCCGCCGCTGCCCATCAACAGATCACCGCCGACGCGGAAGCCGTGCTGGAAGCGCTCGAGCTGCCCTACCGCAAGATCGAGCTCTGCACCGGAGATCTGGGCTTCTCCGCCGCCCGCACCTACGACCTCGAGGTGTGGCGGCCCGGCGCCGGCGCCTACCGCGAGATCTCCAGCTGCTCGGTGTGCAACGACTTCCAGGCCCGCCGCGCCGCCATCCGCTACAAGCAAGGCAAGGGCACCCACCTGGTGCACACCCTCAATGGCAGCGGCCTTGCCGTGGGCCGCACCATGGCCGCCCTGCTCGAAACCGGCCAGCAGGCCGATGGCTCCGTCAAGCTGCCCGCCGCGCTGGGGCCTTACTTCGGGGGCGACACGATCAGCGCAGCAGGCTGATGAGCAGCACAGATCTGTCCAAGCCGCGTTCAAAAGAGCCCTCGCGCCTGGCGATTGGCAGGCGACTGGCGGACTTGAATCAGTTCCAAGCGCATGGCCTGGAGCATCCGCAATGGTGTCAAGACCAGTGGTATCAAGACCAATGTTTTCAAGATAGCGGTCTACACCGAGCCAGATCCAACCCAGCAGCAGCGGATTGATCTACCGCTGAGGGAACAGAAACTGAATCTGGGCGCGGATCGTCACATCACCAAAGTTGTCGGGCTTCACCACATTCGCGTAGGCCTGCAGCGACGCATTGATCGGCTGACGTCCAACCCGGAACACCCGGCCCACGCCGCCCCCCACCGGCAGGATCCACTGGTCGCTGCTGGCTGCCCGCCAGTTGGCGGTGACGATCGGTGAGGTCACCAGATACCAGCCCTTGGGCAGGTTGTAGTTGATAAACGGCTGCAGCAGAAAGGCACTCACTGCACCGCGATCGCGCTCACCCGCAAACGACCACACGTTGTTCAGCAGCGCGCCCGCCACCCAGGGGCCCTTGCTGTACACCGCCACCGCCGCCGGCCCCGCCGACCACTTGCCGCTGCCCAGGCTGCTGACACTCGCGGTGGGCAACACCAGGGTGGGGCCGAAGCCAAGCGTCCAGGGCCCCATGCCCTTGGGCACGAAGAAGAAGCTGGGGTTGAGATCGCCGATGCCGTTCTGGGTGCCCGCCGGTGAGGGCTGGCTCAGCACCGGCAGGATCGTGCGGGTTACCAGGGTGAGGTCTTTGCTCAGCGCAAACGGCACCACTGGCTGAATGTTGAGCACATTCAGGGTGTGGTCTTCATTGAGCCCCATCCCTGGGGTCAGGTTGTTCTGGAAGGGAACGCTGATCAGGTTGGCGATCGGATTCTGGGCCTCGGCCGCCAGCGCTTCGGTTTGAACTTCGGCTTTTGGTTCTGTTTGAGCTTCGGGTTGCGCTTCGGGGGCGGCTGGCACAGCGGCGGCAGGCACAGCGGCGGCAGGCACAGCGGCGGCAGGCTCAGCTGGGGTCGGCAACGGCAGCGAGGGCAGCAGCGCAGCACAGGCCAGGGCAGCCAGGAGGCGAGCCATACAACGCAAACAACAGAGGCGGCGGCGGGATCTTACGGGCCGCGCATTACCCCCCGCCACGCAGTGATAGCAAGGGACGCAAGCCGGTTCAGAACACACAACAACAGCGGCTCGCCGGCGGGCTGCACCTCTTCGCGGGCAGTGGACTTAGCCAAGCCTTAGTTCGCCCCCGAAACAGACCCATTCCCTCCCGCCACAGCGGCCACCCAACCCCAACGCTCCCGCCAATCCGAACGACCCGGCCAAACGCTCCGCTTCGCCAAACGAAAGCACTCCCAAACCCACCACAATGGAAACCTTCACAGCAGGGCCTGCATGGGAGTTCTCACAGCACTGGCGATCCTGGCGGGGTTGATCGTGGTGCACGAGGCCGGGCACTTTTTTGCCGCCACCTGGCAGGGCATTCGGGTCAGCAGCTTCTCGATCGGCTTCGGGCCGGTGCTGCTGGAGCGCCAGCGCCGCGGCGTGCAATTTGCGCTGCGCGCCATTCCACTGGGTGGCTTCGTGGCCTTCCCCGATGACGACGACGACAGCCCCATCCCCAAAAACGACCCCAACCTGCTCTCCAACCGGCCCTTGCCCCAGCGGGCGCTGGTCATCGCCGCCGGGGTGATGGCCAACCTGCTGCTCGCCTACGCAGTGCTGCTGGGCCAGGGCCTGGTGCTCGGCATCCCGGCCGGCTTCAGCGCCAGCCCCGGCGTGCTGGTGAGCGGCGTGCAGCCCGGGCAGGCCGCCGCCGCCGCCGGCCTCCAGCCCGGTGATCGCCTGATGCGTCTCGATGACCAGCCCATCGGCGACGGCCAGAGCGGCGTCGCCGCCCTGGTGGAGCGGATCAAGGCCGCCCCCGACCAAACCCTGCGCCTCGACGCCGAGCGCAACGGTCAAACCGTGGCCGTGCAGCTCACCCCCGCCGACCTCGGCGGCGTGGGCCGCATCGGCGCCCAGCTGCAACCCAACGGCAACGAGGCCTTCCGCCCCGCCCGCAATCCCCTCGAGCCTTTCCGCCAGGCCAACCACGATTTCGTCGCCCTCACCAACCGCACCGTGGAAGGTTTCGTCACCCTCGCCACCCACTTCGGCGAAACCGCCAGCCAGGTGAGCGGCCCGGTGAAAATCGTCGAAATGGGTGCGTCGCTGGCCAAGCAGGGCGGCAGTAGCCTGTTCATTTTCACCGCCCTGATCTCGATCAACCTGGCGGTGCTTAACGCACTGCCACTGCCCCTGCTCGATGGCGGTCAGTTCGCATTGCTGCTGCTCGAGGGCGTGCGCGGCAAACCCCTGCCCGAGCGCTTCCAGATGGCCTTCATGCAATCGGGCTTGGTGTTTCTGGTGGGCCTGAGTGTGGTGCTGATTGTCAAGGACACCTCCCAGCTGCCCGCAGTGCAGCAGCTGCTGGGGCGCTGATCTCGCCCCAACCCGGAGCCTGCACCCCCGCACGGTAAGCTCAACATCACCTATCCGATCGCAGCCCAGGCCGCATGGCTAAGAAGTCGATGATTGCGCGCGATGTGAAGCGCAAGAAGATGGTGAAGCGCTTTGCCGCCAAGCGCGCCGCCCTGATGGCCGCCTTTAACGCCGCTGCCGATCCGATGGAGCGCCTAGAGATCCACCGCAAGATTCAGGATCTGCCCCGCAACAGCGCCCCCACCCGCGTGCGCAACCGCTGCTGGGCCACCGGCAAGCCCCGCGGTGTGTATCGCGATTTCGGCCTGTGCCGCAACCAGCTGCGTGAGCGCGCCCACAAGGGTGAATTGCCCGGCGTGGTCAAGTCCTCCTGGTGATCTCGAGCGGGTGGGCCTCTGGATCGAAGACCGAGCCGCCACTCTCCATCCAATCCCCCAAGGCGCCTGCGGGCGCCTTTTTTTGTGCCGCCGCAACCCACCCAAACGCGAGAAAAAGCAAAGGAATCCCCAGTCGCTAGAGGCAAAATGCGAGAATGGTCCTTGACAACAACAGGACATAAGCTCACGTGCAAGGACAAACTCAGTCGATCTCCTTCGATGGTCGGGAGATCCGGCTGACCACCGGTCGGTTCGCCCCCCAGGCCGGGGGTTCGGTGATGGTCGAGTGTGGTGATACCTCGGTTCTGGTCACCGCCACCCGCTCCGGCGGCCGCGAAGGCATCGATTTCCTCCCCCTGATCTGCGACTACGAAGAGCGGCTCTACGCCGCCGGTCGCATCCCCGGCAGCTTCTTCCGCCGCGAGGCGCGCCCCCCCGAGCGGGCGATCCTCACCTGCCGCCTGATCGATCGGCCGATGCGGCCCCTCTTCCCCAGCTGGATGCGCGATGACATCCAGGTGGTCGCCACCTGCCTCTCGCTCGATGAGCGGGTGCCGCCCGATGTGCTCGCCGTCACCGGCGCCTCGATGGCCACCCTGCTCGCCAAGATCCCCTTCCACGGCCCCATGGCTGCGGTGCGGGTGGGCCTGCTGGGCGACGACTTCGTACTCAACCCCAGCTTCCGCGAGATCGAGCGCAGCGAGCTGGATCTGGTGGTGGCCGGCACGCCCGAGGGCGTGATCATGGTGGAAGCCGGTGCCAACCAACTGCCCGAGCAAGACGTGATCGAAGCGATCGACTTCGGCTACGAAGCGGTGTGTGAGCTGATCAAGGCCCAGCAAAACCTGCTGAAGGAGCTCGGCATCGAGCAGGTGATCCCTGAGGCCCAGGTGGTCGACGCCACCCTGCCCAGCTTCCTCGAGAAGGAATGTGCCAAGGGCATCGGTGAGGTGCTGAGGCAGTTCTCCCAAACCAAGCCCGAGCGCGACGAGAAACTCGACGCGATCAAGGCTGAGGTAAGCGAGAAGATCGCCGCCCTCGCCGAGGACGACCCGATCCGCACGGCGGCCAGCGGCAAGGCCCTTGGCAACAGCTACAAGAGCCTCACCAAGAAGCTGATGCGCGAGCAGATCCTGAAGGACGGCAAGCGCGTCGACGGCCGCAACCTCGACGAGGTGCGCACCATCAGCGCCGCCGCCGGCGTGCTGCCCAAGCGCGTGCACGGCTCGGCCCTGTTCCAGCGCGGCCTTACCCAGGTGCTCTCCTGCGCCACCCTCGGCACCCCGAGCGACGCCCAAGAGATGGACGACCTCAACCCGTCCACCGAGAAGCACTACCTGCACCACTACAACTTCCCGCCCTACTCCACCGGCGAAACCAAGCCGATGCGCTCCCCCGGCCGCCGCGAAATCGGCCACGGCGCCCTGGCCGAGCGGGCGATCGTGCCGGTGCTGCCCAGCAAGGAATCCTTCCCCTACGTGCTGCGCGTGGTGTCGGAGTGCCTCAGCTCCAACGGCTCCACCTCGATGGGCTCGGTGTGCGGCAGCACCCTGGCGCTGATGGATGCGGGCGTGCCCCTCAAGGCGCCAGTCAGCGGCGCCGCCATGGGCCTGATCAAGGAAGGCAAAGAGGTGCGCATCCTCACCGACATCCAGGGCATCGAGGACTTCCTCGGCGACATGGACTTCAAGGTGGCCGGCACCGAGAAGGGCATCACTGCCCTGCAGATGGACATGAAGATCACGGGCCTCGACGTGAAAACCGTGGCCGAAGCCGTCAACCAGGCCCGCCCCGCCCGCCTGCACATCCTCGAGAAGATGCTCGAGGCGATCGACAAGCCCCGCGACACCATGTCGCCCCACGCCCCGCGCCTGCTCAGCTTCCGCATCGATCCGGAGCTGATCGGCACCGTGATCGGCCCGGGCGGCCGCACGATCAAGGGCATCACCGAGCGCACCAACACCAAGATCGACATCGAAGATGGCGGCATCGTCACGATCGCCAGCCACGACGGTGCGGCGGCCGAAGAGGCCCAGCGCATCATCGAAGGCCTCACCCGTCGCATCAGCGAAGGCGAGGTGTTCACCGGCGGCGTCACCCGCGTGATCCCGATCGGTGCCTTCGTGGAGATCCTGCCCGGCAAGGAAGGGATGATCCACATCTCCCAGCTCTCCGAAGCCCGGGTCGAGAAGGTGGAAGACGTGGTGAACGTGGGCGATCAGGTGACCGTGCGCGTGCGTGAAATCGACAACCGCGGCCGCATCAACCTCACCCTGCGCGGCGTGCCCCAATCCGACGCCCCGACGCCGGCCTGAACGGCTGCTCCCACCTCTGACTCCCGCAAGCCGGTCCCCACGGGCCGGCTTTTTATTGGGGTGGCTGGCTGGACTGGGTGGCTGGGCTGAGGGCGCGTAAATGGGGGTGAGCGATGGTGTTTTCGCGCAGTGGCCTTAGCCTTAGCTAAGGCCACCATCAAAAAAAGAGCTGGTCTCGCCGGGCATCTAGTCGGGCGTCGAGTCACGCCCAGCGGCTGGTCACCCCCTCCTCACTCACACCGCAAATCCCGGATCGATCGTGGCCATCGCCGCGGCCGCCCGCTCGCACAAGTGCCCGTGCGCGGGGCCGTGGCTGGCGATCAGGCAACCGGCTTGGCGCACATCGCCGCTGTTGTAGGCCAGGGCGCGGCCATCGGCGTGGCTAAAGGCGCCGCCGGCAGCGCGCAGCACCGCTTCCGGGGCCGCCATATCCCAGTCCTTCGGGGCACTCTTGCCGGAGAGGGAGATGTACAAATCCGTCTCGCCGCGCAGGATCGTGGCCACCTTGCCGCCCACACTGCCGATGGCCTTGGTGTTGCCCAGGGCCAAGGCGTCAAGCAGCTGCTCGAGCCGCTGGTCGCGGTGGTTGCGGCTGGCCACTAGCACCAGCTCGCCCAGCCCCTGCCGCCGACTGAAACGCACGGGCCTGCGGTCGCCAGCACGGTTTTCACACCAGGCCTCGCCGCTGGCCCCGGCCAAGCCCGGCATCACCCCCAGCCACAGCTCCTCCATCACCGGCAGCAGCACCACCCCCAGCACCGGTTCGCCGCGGTGCACCAGGGCCAGATGCACGGCGTACTCGCCGGTGCCCTGCAGAAAGTCTTTGGTGCCATCGAGGGGATCGAGGATCCACAGCCACTCAGCCGCCAAGGGCTGGCCGTCGGTGAGTTGCTCCTTGGCCGTCTCCTCGCTGAGCACGGTCCAAGCGGCGGCGGGAAAGGCCGCCGCCAGGCCATCCAGCAGCCACTGGTTCACCGCCAGATCCGCCGCACTCACCGGGCCCTCGCCGCCCTCATCGACGCTCAGTGCCCGGGGAAAACCGTAGGGGGGCTGCTCGCCGCGGCCATAGGCGAGCAAGATGTCGGCGGCGCCCCAGCTGAGCCGTCGCAGCTCCACCAGCAGCGCTTCGAGGGCGATGCCCGAGGGCAAGGGCAGGGCGGCCGGCATCATTGAGGCGCAGGGTTCAGCATTGTGCAGGAGCCAGCCCCCCGAGCCGTGCAAGCCCCCGAACCCGCCCCCGGCGTGCTCTATCTGGTGGGCACCCCCATCGGCAACCTGGCCGACCTCTCGCCCCGCGCCCGCCAGGTGCTGGCCGGCGTCGACCGCATCGCCTGTGAGGACACGCGCCGCAGCGGATTACTGCTGCACCAGCTGGGGCTGCGCCAGAAGGACCAGGGGCCCAGGTTGGTGAGCTTCCATGCCCACAACCAAACCGCCCGCATCCCCGAACTGCTGGAGGCCCTGGCCGGCGGTGAAGCGTTAGCCGTGATCAGTGATGCCGGCTTGCCGGGGATCTCCGATCCCGGCGAGGTGCTGGTGGCGGCCGCCCGCACCGCCGGCCATGGGGTGATCTGCATCCCTGGTCCCAGCGCCGTCACCACGGCCCTGGTGAGCAGCGGCCTGCCCAGCGGGCGCTTCTGCTTCGAAGGCTTCCTGCCGCCCAAGGCCAACCAGCGGCGCCAGCGGCTGCAGGAGCTGGCAGGCGAGCAGCGCACCCTGGTGCTGTTTGAAGCACCGCATCGGCTGCTGGACCTGCTCGAGGATCTGCTGACGGTGCTGGGCGATCGACCTCTGCGCGTCGCCCGCGAACTCACAAAGAAGCACGAAGAACAGGTGGGACCCACGGTGGCCGCAGCCCTGGAGCACTTCCGCCGCACGCCGCCCCAGGGGGAATGCACCCTGGTGCTGGGGGGGGGCGAGCCGCCACCGCCGCCCAGCTGGGACACCGCCAGCCTCACGGCGGAGCTGGAGGCCCTGCAACAGGCGGGCCACAGCAGCAATGCCGCCGCCAAGCTGTTGGCCGAACGCACCGGCCACAGCAAGCGCGAGCTCTACGCCCTGCTGCATCAGACGCCGCCAGGCCCCAACAGCTGACGCCCCAACCCCGACCCGTCAGACTTCAGCGCAGTTTCAGCTCCGGATCGGCCGATCCCAGATCCCCTGATGGTGGTGCGCCTGCGTCTGCTTCTGGCCAGCCTGCTGGGCGGTGGGCTGCTGCTGGCGATTCTCTGCCTCGGCGCCCAAAACCTCGATCAGCGCCCCAGCCTCAACCTGGGGTTTGGCCGCAGCGCTCCGTTGCCCGCCGGCTTCCTGGTGGGCATCGCGCTGGTGATCGGTGTGCTCAGCGGCGGCTGCAGCGCGGCGCTGCTGGCTCCCCGCAGCGATCAGCTGCCCGGCAGGGAATAGAGGCTGCCCTCGATCACCACACGGCTGATGCCCTGGGCGATCAGGTAGGGGGCGGTGCGCTCCAGCACGCGGGTGTCGGGCACCTTGATCACCCGCTGGGTGCGGCCGCAATGGCGCTTGGCCTGGCGCGGATTGGCGAACACCAACAGGGCCTGCCTGTCTTCTTCCCCATCGGGCAGCTGCCCCAACTCCGGGAACTCCTTGAGCGGCTTGGCCTGGAGCTCCACGGTTTTGTCCACCAGCATGTAGATGCTGGTGGGCAGCGGCGCCTCCGCCAGCGGCTGACACTGGGCCGGCTCGCCGTGGTGGTCTCCCAGCAGCAACGGCACAGCCACGAACGCCTCACTCGAATCGCTCGTGTCGTCATCGTCGAAGTCGAGGTGGGCATCCGCTTCGGCGGCGTCGCTGGCGTCATCGCCGAAATCATCGGCATCGTCGATCGCCAACACCGCTGCCTCGTCGTCGTCGGCACCCTGCAGCGGGCTGTCTTGGAGATCTGGCGTGCTGACTTGGGGCAGGGGATCCAGCTGGGCGGGCTGGGCGCGCTCGGGGGGCTGCGTCACGGCCTTGGTGGCGCGGGGGCTGCGCTGCTGCTTGAGCTGCTCGTATTCGGCCGGCTCCAGCGCAGCCTTCACCGCGCGGCTCACCGTGTTGGCACTGCAGCCGTAGACCTCCGCCAGCTCCGTGCTCCCCTCACCGGCGCGATAGCGCGCCACGATCTCGATTTTCTGGCTGTCGGAGAGCCGGGGGGCAGCCATGAGGCGAGCAATGCGCAGCTCGCCACTGTAGGCGGATTGCCTCGACTCTCCCAGGGCAGGTAAGGGCGGCGCTCAGGGGGTGGGCGGCTTGACGCTGGGGCAGGTGGCGCCGCTGAACTTGGCGGCGATGCGATCGCTGCCTTCCTTGTAGATGGTTTGGGCCTTATGGCTGTCACCGGAGGCCTGGGCGGCATCGAGCTTGCTGGCACACATGCCGCAGGCCTGATCCAGGCTCACAGCGCGGGCTGCCAAGGGCACCGAGAGGGCCAGCAGAGCAGCAGCGGCAAGCACAAAGGACGAACGCATAACCGGTGGCCATGGAAGGACCAACTCTGACGCAACGGGTGCAGACCCAACGCGCTTGTGGCGGCGAGGGCAGGTGCGCGATCATGACCCCGAAGCTCCCTTAGCTCAGCTGGATAGAGCAGCTGCCTTCTAAGCAGCCGGTCGATGGTTCGAGTCCATCAGGGGGCGTTCAGTCAGAGCCTGCTTTCTCAGCCCAAAAGCCTTTCTCACATGCCAGCGGTCCCGGAATGGGATGTTCTGCTCCGCGAGCCCAGGTGCCGCAGCAGCTTGGGCTCACACCAGAGCGTTGGGCTGAGATCGCAGCGGCCTGCTCGGTGCGGGTAGTGGCGATGACTCCGCTGCTGCAGGAATCCGAGGCTTCATCCTCCTGCGCCTGCTTGCGAACCGCTGCCACCAAGGCATCACTGAGGTAGTAGCCCTGTTCCCGCAGGGCCCTCAGCAGTGGCGAGCAAGTCGCCACCAATCCCCGTTCCTTGGCGAGCACGAGCACTGCAGCGGTGCCCATGATCGCCAGCCCCTGCTGTCTGGCTTCTGCGCGGCCGCAAAGATCCTCGACGACCAGGAGGACCGACTGCCCGGCCGCTTGCTGACCCAAGGCCAACCCAATCGCGCTGGCCTCTCCTGCATCCACCCCAGGGTTGATCGGCCGGTAGGGATGCTGCTCAAGCTCAATGGCTGGCGCGATCTGCAACCAGCCCTGCTGACAACTCAGCTGTAGGGAGACCAGACCTGGATAAGACTGCGGATCTACGGGCGCAGGGGCCAGGCCGATTTCTGCTGCAATGACGTCCGTGATCCAGACCTGGTCAAACAAACCGGGCAGCAGCGCCAACTGATCAATGCGGGCCAAGCCAATCAGGGGGCCCGCATCAGCAATCACCACCTTCATCTGCGGTGGCCTTCAGTTGTGCTCACCCAGCCAGCGCCGTGCAGCAGCAAGATCCGCATCCAGTTCGACCTGATCTGAGGCAACGACAGGGATCTTCAAGGAGGAGAGGATCTCAAGAAAGCGAGGAAGGGGAAGTCCCGCAATTTGCGCTGCTGATCCCACCGAGATCGACCCCGAACGAAACAGCGACAGCGCCAGACCGGAGCGCACCGCCGCCGTATCCGGCAGACCGAGCCGATCCAGAGCGACCACCAAGGCTGTGGGTTGCTGGTGACTGGTAACCAGCGCCATGGCATCCGCTTCCGCGGCCTTGAGCACCGTGGATGGGTTGCTCTTGAGCTGCCGCACTGAAAAAGCCTGCATGGTGTTCCTGCGCCGTGTGACCATTCTGCGTGGCAATGGTGCGTTTTGCTCAGGTCTGGCTCCGACCATAGGGAGCGGTCCGACGTCGCCGCTGCTGGATGGAGCCACAAGCGCCAACCCCGCTTCATCCCCAGCTACTGGCCCTTCTACCAAGGCTGCAGCTGGTGGGTGACTGCTGGAACCTGCTGGCTGAGCCCGATGGCAGCGATCGCCGCGAGCACTACCTGAGCCGCGGCGAGCGCGAACCCGAGGGTGCATACCACCGCCGGCTGGAGGCGGCTCTGCCTTCGGGCTTCTTTCGCGATGCCCTGCGCACCTTTGCCGGGATGCTGGCCTCCAGCCACTGGTGTGAACTGCCCCCGTCGCTGCAGGCGGTGATCAGCGATGTCGATGGACGAGACACCGACCTGGGCGTGTTCCTGGAGCGCGCCGACCTGCTGGAGCTCAGAGATGGCGCTGCGCAACGGCGATCGGCTCTCGTTTGCTCCGCGTCAACCCCGTTGGCCGGCCAACTTCATTGTCGCCGGACATCCCGCTCTGGAACACTGCATCAGGCGTAGCGAGGCTGGCTGGCGATGAGGGGCTCGATCGTTCTGGCCGCCGATGATCCGGCCAACCTGGCTCGCTTTTATGCCGCCCTGCTGAACGCCGATCCCCAACAAGGTTGGGGCGCGACCCACTGGCGCGTGCCCTGGCCGGCCGGTGGCTTCCTCGAGCTCTACGCACCCTCCGGCAGACGGCCCCAACCAAGGCAGCCGGGACGGATGGCACTTTGCCTGCAACAGACCGTTCACGCTGGAGATCCGGCTGCCCTTCTCCAAGCCTGGATCGAGCAGGCCACCGCGGAGGGGGGATCGCTACTGGAGCCGGCGCGGCACGAACCCTTTGGGGTGGAAGCCTGGTTGCAGGATCCGGAGGGCAACCGCCTGCTGCTGTTGGTTCAGGCCTGAGCCGCGCGGCGGTAGCGGCTCAGCAGCGAGGAATTGACGATCACCGACAGCGAGCTCAGAGCCATCGCCGCACCGGCAATCATCGGGTTGAGCCAGCCCAGGGCCGCAATCGGCACGCCGAGGCTGTTGTAGATGAAGGCCCAGAACAGGTTCTGGCGGATCTTGTTCATCGTGGCCCGCGACAGGCCGATCGCCGTCACCACATCGAGCAGGTCGTTGCCGAGCAGCAACAGATCGCCCTTCAGCACGGCCTCGGCGGGGGTCAGTCACCTCCTGGCCCTCGCGGATCACGGTGGCGGGATCTGGGGTGCAAACACAACGACCACGCTGTAGAGGCAGGCCACTGAGGTGCCCAGCGCGATCAGTACGTCCATGTTCAGGGCGCGCCGCTGCAGGGCGGCCCAGGCCCCCACATAGAAGCTCCAGCCCCCGAACACCTGCACCGGTGTCGCCAGCAGAAACAACCACACACCCCAGGTGAGCCAGGGCAACTGGGCTACCGGCGCCATGTTCAGCAAGCTCACGCCAGCCGCCAAGGCCAGCACGCCGGTCAGGGCGATGCCGACGCGACGCCGCATTCGACGCAGCTCCTGCTCCGGCGCCAGAAAGGTCTGCCGGCAGCCCTGGCTGCAGAAGTAAGAGGTGCGGCCGGCCCGCTGGGCCGAGAGAGCCGTGGCCGTGGGCACCACCATCCCGCAGATCGGATCCTTGGCCATCAGGCTGGGCGGAGCCATAGCAGGGGTTGGGCTGCCTGACATGGTCAGAACACCGCTGCCTGCACTGTGGCCATGGATCCTGAGACTGACGGAGAGCACTTCATGGACATCCCCATCCCCACAGGCACGGAGGTGCTGGAGCGCGAACGGCTCAGCCGCCGCCAAGGCTCCCAGCTCACCACGACCAACCTGGTGGGCCGCTGGCGGCTGCACCAGCTCTGGAGCAAAGCCCAAGCCTCGCCCAACCCCACGGCGGCCGCCCTGCTGCGAAGCCTGAAAGCCAGCCTCAGCATCGCTGCAGGAGCCACCGGTGACGAAGCGCTCACGGTGCGCAACAGCGTGCAGCTCGGCGCCCTGCAGCTGTGCTTCAGCGGCCACGGCCAGCTGCGCGGCACACGGCCGCTGCTGGAGTTCTGGTTCACTGCGCTCGAACTGAACTTCGGCCGCCAGACCCTCTGGCGGCAAGCCATCACACGCCTGCCGGAACCGCGCCGGCGCCCCTTTTTCGCCCTGATTGCACGATCGGGCAATGCCGATTCGGGCTGGTTGCTAGCCCGCGGCCGGGGCGGCGGCCTCGCCCTCTGGATCCTCGACCCGGAGCCTTAAAGGACGGTTTTCAGCTCCCGCTGCAGCAGAGCGAAGAGATAGTCCGGCTCCCGTTATTGGCCGGGCAAGCAGTTGTGCAGGATCTCGAGGCGTTGCCAGCAGACGGTGCGACGCACCTTGGCAATCGACTTGCCTTCGCGGATCAGCAGGCGCAGGGCCTTGCAGTAGAGGGAGTAGTTGGCTTCGAGCTCACCGATGGTGAGGCCCGGAGCGGGCACGGAAGTGATCATCGAACGAACGGCCTTCGGGTCAGCGGAGAACCCTGGTGGGCACAATATTGACTCTGCGCCCAACGGCACTGTCCCCGATCCCCATAGGGGGACAATTCAGATCCAGAGACGCGTCAGATCTGAACCATTCCGCAGCGCATGCCCTTCAGCACCGCCTGCAGGCGGTTGTTGACATCGAGGGTTTTGAGCAGGCGCTTGGTGTAGGTCTTCGCCGTTTCCTCACTCACCACCAGTCGCTCCGCGATCTCGCGATCGGTGAGGCCGCTGGCCAGCAGATCCAGCACCTCGTATTCACGCTTGGTGAGCCGCGGGCAACTCAGATAGGGCAGGGTGCCGGAGCGGAGCGCGGGACTGCGATAGGAGTGGTGTCCCATCACCGCCAGCACCGCCTCCAACCGCTCGGCACCGCGCACAAAGCAAGCGGTGCCGCGGCACACCACACAGCGATGCGCCGGCGGTAGATCGAGGCGAAACAGGCAATAAAAACTCGCCACGCCCATCACCGCACTGAGGGGACGCTCCATCGCCAGTGCCAGGCGCTGCAGCTCCGCCTGCGGCAGGTAGCCATGCACGGCGTGGAGACGTTCGATTAGCGAATCGCCCAGGCCACGGTAGCTGGGGGGTTCAGGTGTCGTTGCCACCGAAATCGTCCTCGAATCCCTGGTCGGGATCGAACTCATTCCAGCCGGGGCTGGCGTCGTTGAACAGTCCGTAACGGGGCGACTCGTCGTCCATCAGGGTGTTGCCGGTGGGACGCGTGTCGCAGCTGATGCCGCCATCGGCGGTGGGCTGGCAGTTGTCAAACTCACCCCAGCCAGCACCGGCGCCAACGAAAGCAGGACCGCAGCGAGGGCGAGTGCCGCAGCGGGAACCGGTGTCCTAGCGCGAACCAAGGCCACCCGGGCGAAGGCAAGGATCATCGGCATGGCCTCAGCATGGTCCGATCGAGCGGATCGGGCACCGTCTGCTGGGATGATGACCCAGGTTTTGCGTCTGCGCGATGTACACCGACTGGACTGCCGTGATTCTGCTGCTGTTAACGGCGGCACCACTGGCCGTTGTGGTGGCCACCGCAGCCTTCTTCATCTGGCGACAGAAGAAGCAGAAACGCTGATCCCCTCAGCTGGCTGGCCTCGCAGCTCAGCGGGCACGACCTGACCCTGGCCGAGGCAATCGAGACAGGTGCGGTAGCGCTGATCGGCCAGCCGCAGGATGCCACTGCCGCCGCACTGCGGGCAGCGGCATGGGCGCAATTGGCTGGTTCGCTGCAGGAGCGCGTCGGGAAGGATCATCGGGGGTCCCCATCCGGGGACTTCGGGGTTAATCGCCAGTTTGGTCCGCTTTTCCCGACCTGATCCCGAAAGCTTCCTTAAGCCTGAGAGGGGCGTAGGGCCTGATCCAGCCGACCGGGGCTCAGCTCCAGCAGCAGCTCACCGGCACTCAACCGACTGCCCGGCGGCACCAGGCCGGCACTGGCCGCCAGCTCCCCCACCACCGCGGCGGCATCCCGGCCGCGCTGCCGATACCCGTCGAGGCCCTCGGCCCCCTCCCGCTTGCTGAGCCTCCGGCCCTCAGCGTCGCGCCAGAGCGGCACATGGCCGTAGCGCGGCGGGGCCGCACCGAGCGCCTCCATCACCGCTACTTGGGCGCCGGTGGCGCCCCAAAGATCGTCGCCGCGCACCACGTCACTGATGCCGAGGCTGAGCTCGTCCACCGCCGTGGCCAGGTGATAAGCGAGGAAGCCATCGGCCCGGCGCAGCACCACATCGCCGATGGCGGCCGCGCCATCCAACCCTCCAGGGGGCCCGTAGGCCTCGGGCCAGCGCAGCGCCCCGGCCGCCAACCGCAACCGCCAGCTGGGCAGCCGCCCCTGCTCAGGCCCCCAGCCACCACCCCGATCGCGGCAGAAGCCCGGATACACCGCCAGGGCGCCATGGGGGGCCGAAACATCCGCCAGCAAACGGCGACTGCAGCGGCAGGGATAGAGCAGGCCCTGGCGCCGCAGGGCCGACAGGGCCGTGGCGTACAAACCGCGCCGCTCGCTCTGACGCAGCACCTCACCATCCCAGCTCAGGCCCAGCCAGCGCAGATCCGCCAGGATTGCTGCCTCGGCGCAGGAGCGGTTGCGCGGGGTGTCGAGATCGTCGATGCGCAGCAGCCACTGCCCACCCCGCAGCCGGGCGTGCAGCCAGCTGAGCAGGGCTGTGCGCAGATTGCCGCGGTGCAGGGCGCCGGTAGGGGAGGGGGCGAAACGGCCCCGATAGCCCAGCTCCCGCCGGCGCACGCCGGCCTCCAGCAGGGCTTGGAGATGGCAGGGCAGGGCCGAGGCCGTCAGGGGTGAAGAGGTCACTCTCTCTATCTTGACGCGGCCTCCATCCGGCCACAAAAAAAGCGGCCCCGCAGGGCCGCTCCAACCAGACAATCTTGGGATCGATCGCGGACTGGGGTGGATCGCAGAGTGGGGCCGATCAGCCCTGAACCCGATCCTTAAACATCTTGCCGGCGGTGAAGGCAGGCACGCGCTTGGCAGGGATCTTGATCTTCTGGCCGGTCTTGGGGTTTAGGCCCTGGCGAGCGGAGCGCTCACGGGGTTCGAAGGAACCGAAGCCCAGGATGGACACCTTCTTGCCTTCCACCACCGAATCAATGATGGTTTCGATGGCGGCATCGACGACCTGGGAGACGTCGGTTTTGGTGAGCTCGGTGCGGGCAGCAACGAGGTTGACGAGATCAGCTTTGTTCATAAGACGGGGAAGCCTCGGGGGTGGCGGTCGGGTAGCGACAGAAGGTGGCGAGTCGGAAGACCCCGACCGGCCCTGAGTTGAGCGCGCTAATGGTATGGGGCTCTGGACGGCGCTGCAACACAAAAGTCCAGCGCCGCAACGGTTGTCGTGACAATTCCCCCACACAGGGCGCAAAAATTGCCAATTCGCTACAAAAAACGCGTCCCGGCACGTCAAGCATCGAGCTGGGCCAGCAGCGCCGCACCGCCATGCACAAGCTTGTCGCCGCGCAGGGCGCCGAGCCCGGCACCGCTGGCGATCCAGTCGGGAGAACCAGCCGGCAACCAGGCCCGCAGGCGCGCCACGCTGGTGAGCTGACGCGGCCAATGGAAGGTGCGGGCCGTGCGCAGCGGTGCCAATGCCCCAGGGCCTGTGGGCACCAGCAAACGCCCACAGAACAGGCCATCGAGCTCCCCGGCTCGCACATGCAGCACGCAGGCACCGGGCGTGGGCCCCGGCGTCCAGAGCAGCCGCACTCCCGGCGACAGGAGGTGCTCATTGCCAAAGCTGGTGCACGCCTGCACCCCCGGCAGTAGGTAGGCCTCCTGCTCCTGCACCAGCACCGACCAGCCCAGGGCCTCCTGCAGGCGACGGCAGCGGCCATGGCCCTCGCGGCTGGTGAGCACAAGCGTGCCTGGGCCCACCTGCGCCGTGCGCTGCCGCAGCATCGCCAGGTTGGCCTCGGTGAATCCCGGCGCATCCACCAGCAGATCGGCGGAGCCGCCATAGGCCCCAGCCTCGAGCAACCAGCTGCTGCCGCCCTGGCTGTCGCGACTGGGGGCAAACAGCCACAGACCTGGACACACCAGCTGGGGCGGCCGGCCGGATTCGGGGGGCTGGGACAGCAGCGTCAACGGGGGCGGCAGCGAGGGATCGGGAAACGGAGACAGACACCAGGCCTGTCCGGAGGACCTGCCTAACGTTGGTGCATCCAGGCTTGGCCCCTTGACGGTCCAATTCAACAGTCCTGACCTCGCCCAGGCCCCCACGCAGCACCTGGGGATCCACATCGGCCATCCCTGGCCTCTGGGCGCCAGCCTGACGGCGCGGGGCGTGAATTTCTCGGTCGTCGCTCCCCTGGCCACCCGCATTGAACTGCTGCTGTTTGCCAGCGGGGAGGCGAGTGAACCGGAGCGGGTGGTGGAGCTCGACCAGCGGCACCGCTCAGCCGACCACTGGCACGTGGAGGTGGAGGGAATCGGGCTGGGCAGCTGTTATGGCTACCGGGTGTTTGGGCCGCTGCAACCCGGGGGCCATGGCTTCAACCCCTCGAAGGTGCTGCTCGATCCCTGTGCCCGAGCCATTGCCGGCTGGGACAGCTACCAACGCGGGGCCGCCGTCGGGGCCGCCCCCAACACCGCCCAGTGCCTCAAGGGGGTGGTGACCGAACGGGACCTCTTTGACTTCCAGCACGCCCCGCGGCCGCGCCACAGCTGGCAGAAGAGCGTGATTTACGAGCTGCACATAGGCGGCTTCACCCAGGGGCCGGGGTGCCCGGTGCCGGCGGAGCAGCAGGGCAGCCTGCTCGGCCTGATCCCCACCCTCCCCTACCTGCGCGAGTTGGGCATCACCACCATCGAGCTGCTGCCGGTGATGGCCTTCGATCCCCACGACGCCCCGGCCGGCCGCAACAACTACTGGGGCTACAGCCCCCTGAGCTGGATGGCCCCCCATCCCGACTACCTGGTCGGGAACGACCCACTGGCCGGCCGCGACCAGGTGCGCCAACTGGTGACGGCCTGCCACCGGGCTGGCATCGAGGTGCTGCTCGACGTGGTCTACAACCACACCACCGAGGGCAACCAAGACGGCCCCACCCTCAGCTGGCGCGGTTTCTGCGACCGCCTCTACTACCAGCAGAGCGCCAAGGGCGATTACCAGGACGTGAGCGGCTGCGGCAACACGATTGCCGCCAACCGGCCCCTCGTGCGCCGGTTGATCCTTGAATCACTGCGCTGCTGGGCCACCGAACTGGGGGTGGATGGCTTCCGTTTCGACCTCGGCATTGCCCTCAGCCGCGGCGACAACCTGGCTCCCCTGGAGCAGCCGCCACTGTTTGAAGACATGGAGGCCGACCCCGACCTCAGCGACCTCAAGCTGATCAGCGAGCCCTGGGATTGCGGCGGCCTGTACCGCCTGGCCGATTTCCCCGCCCGCCGGGTGGCCACCTGGAACGGCCGCTTCCGCGACGACCTGCGCCGCTTCTGGAAGGGTGATGAAAAAACCTGCTGGACCATGGCGCAACGGCTCTCCGGCAGCCCGGATCTGTTCAATCTCACGCCGGTACACCCCGGCCAGTGCATCACCTTCCTCACCGCCCACGACGGCTTCACCCTGGCCGATCTGGTGAGCTTCAACGGCAAACACAACCTGGCCAACGGCGAAGACAACCGCGACGGCGACAACCACAACAGCAGCTGGAATCACGGCGTCGAGGGTCCCAGCACTGACCACGCCATCACCGCCCTACGGGAACGCCAGCTGCGCAACCTGCTCACCAGCATGCTGCTGGCCCCCGGGGTGCCGATGCTGCTGATGGGGGATGAGGTGCGCCGCAGCCAGGGGGGCAACAACAACACCTGGTGCCAGAACAATCCCCTCGGCTGGATGCACTGGCAACCCGATGCCGGCGACCTGGCCCTGCGGGTGTTTCTGCAACGCCTGCTGAGGCTGCGGGCCCACCTGGCGGGGCTGTTCAACCCCGAGCTGCCCCTCGACGACAAACCGCAGCGGCGCAGTGGCGATCGCGGCCACCTCTGGCGCCAGTGGCACGGGATCGAACGCGACAAACCCGACTGGGCGAGTTGGTCGCACACCCTGGCCTGGAGCCTCAACGACAGCCACCAGGGCCCGCTGGTGTGGTGTGGCATGAACGCTTATAGCAAGGCCATGCAGTTCGAATTGCCCAGTTGCCGTGAGGGTTGGCTGCGGGTGATCGACACGGCCCTGCCACCGGGCGACGACCTGCCTGCCACGGCGGAACCCTGGCAACCCAGCGGAGCTCGACTGCAAAGCCGCAGCCTGATGGTGCTGGTGGCCGCGCCGCTGCTCCACGACACAACCCTCTGAAATGGCTGACTGGGCTTACAACCGGGAGTTCTCGTAATGCGGCCGTGAAGGGGTATCCGACTCAGGAAGGGGTATCCGACTCAGTTGGTGAGATCGGGCTGGAGCAGGGCACCCAAAACCCAGGCGCCAAGGAGAGCAATCGTGAGAGCAGCGATCATCGCGTCCTCTGTCCCAGATCGGTGGGACGGCTGAGGACATAGACCGTCATGCCGGTCAGCGCAGCCACCAGGGCGACGAGGGAAGCGATTGCTGCGGTGTAGTCGGTGCTCATGGTGATCAGCCCAGGCCGAGTTGGGAGAGGATGCCCTGGCCGGTGAGCAGCTCGGTGCCGAGGCCGATCACGAAGCCGAGCATGGCCATGCGGCCATTCCAGGTTTCGGCGAAAGCAACAAAGCCGAAGCGGGAGAAAGAGTCAGCCATGGGGCGTTTCAATTTGTTACGCCGATT
>Ga0169931_10001398_pt1 | contig 39775 bp, 35 predicted proteins | sample Kivu_15m_20L_FD_129675 | JGI IMG/M metagenome (GOLD analysis project Ga0169931, IMG submission 129675) | Freshwater microbial communities from Lake Kivu, Western Province, Rwanda to study Microbial Dark Matter (Phase II) - Kivu_15m_20L... | ecosystem: Environmental > Aquatic > Freshwater > Lake... | reverse complement strand
GTCGCGCGCCACGCCGGTAAGTACGTGCGCGCCATCGCACGCACCTCGCGCGGCGCACCGGTCGCCGCCATCGTGCTGCCCGACGGCAAGCCCGCCATGGGTGTGCTCGCGCGCGAGCTCGAGACGCTCGAAGCGGCCTTCGGCGCCAAGCTCATCAAACTCAACTACGGCTTGACCGAACGCCCCGAGCGCCCGGTCGAAGTCGAACGCGTCCCCGACGGAGAGCTCGTCTGATGGCGATCGAGCAACGTTTCCAGGAGTACTTCGAGGCGCTCGACCGCGCCGGCAACCAGGACCGCTGCTACGTGTGCCGCCGCACGGCCGCAGAGGTCAAACGCTTCTTCGGCTTCGCCGAGGACGGCACGCCGCTCGACGCCGCGGCGTACGGCATCGAGGACGTGGTCCTCGAGCCCAAGCTCGACGTGATGAGTTACCGCGGCCACCGCCCGGTGTGCGCGGTGTGCCAACTCAACTTCGACTCGATCTTCCTCTTGGGCGAGCACGAGACGCTGCGGCGCGTGCTCGGCGAGATGGAGCACGAGCGCGAGCGACTGTGGCCGGAGGGCGAGGCGACGTGAGGCGCGTCCTGCGCCGCTGCTGAGGGACGCGTCTGGGGGCTTTTGCGGCGTTTTCTGCGCTGAGGCGGTCACAGGCGCGCGATGCCGCCGTTGTAGACGGCTCACGCTCGGTGCGTGGCCACGGTTGGCTGCGGCCGGCCCGCCGCCCCACACCATGATGAACTTGTTCCTCGCCGCGGCGCTGTGCGCCCAGGCCGCCGATCCGCTCGGTGCGTCCACGCTGCTTTTCCAGCCCAATGCGGGCCTCGTCAGCTCGCAGTACGACGCCTTCGCGCGCGCGCGACGCTATCGGCTCGCTCTTGCGCGCGACCACGTCGAGCTCGAGTTCGGCCTGGGCTGCGAGGCGCTCCAGGCGCGCATGGAACTGGTCGGCGCGAGCGCGGGAGAGCGCGCGGAGCTCGACGACGCGCGTGCGACGACCTTCGCATACCTGTGCGGGCCGCGCTCGCGCTGGACGTGGGACGTGCCCTCGTTCGGACGTGTGCGCTACGCCGACGTGTGGCCCGGAATCGATGTGGTGTACCTGGGCGTCGATGGCGAGCTGCGCTACGACTTCGTGCTCGCGCCCCACGCGGACGTGGAGGCGATCGCGCTGCGTTTCGCGAACGCGCACAGAGTGTCGATCGAAGCTGACGGCTCGCTGCGCATCGAAACTGCGGCGGGCGTGCTCACGCAGCCTGCACCTGTGATCCTGCAAGACGAGAGCGTCATCGAAGGCGGCTACGTGCAGCGTGCGAACGGCGAGATCGGCTTCGAGGTCGCGGAGTACGACCGCACTCGCGAGTTGCTCATCGATCCGACCTTGAGCTGGCTCTCGTTCCTCGGTTCGGACGGCGACGACAGCGCCGAGGCGCTCGCGCTCGACGCGCAGGGCAACGTGTGGATCGCTGGAAGCACGGCCGGGGCGAGCTTTCCGCGCGAAGGCGCCGGCGCGGCGAGCGCAGACCGCGGAGGCGCGGACGTGTTCGTGTCCAAGCTCGATCCCAGCGGCGTGAACTTGCTGTTCAGCGCCTACATCGGCGGCGACGGCGCGGACCGCGCGCTCGGCCTCGCGATCGACTCGCAGGGCCGCGCGATCGTGTGCGGCGACACCACGTCGAGCGACTTTCCGACGCAGGGCACGAACGGCGGACCGGCGCTGCAAAGCACGCTCGGCGGCTTCAGCGACGCCTTCGTGCTCGCGCTCTCGAACAGCGGCGCGTTCGAGTTTTCGACCTACCTCGGTGCGACGGAGTTCGACACGGCGTTCGACGTCGCGGTCGACGTCGACGACACGCTCGTGCTCGTCGGAACTACGGCCGGCGGCGCATTTCCCACGGCCAACGCGAGCTAGGCGACGCACGGCGGCGGAGTCGACGGCTTCGTCGCGCGCCTGCAGGCCGATGGCGCCGCGCTCGAGTTCTCCACCTTCTACGGCGACGGCGCGAACCAGGAGCTGAGCGCGGTCGTGATCGAGCCCGACGGTTCGCTGCTGAGCGCGGGTAGGAGCACCTCGGGCGGCGCGGGCGCGCTCGTGCAACGTTTCGACACCAACGGCGCGCCGCAAGCGAGCGCGACACTCTTCGGCGGCATGTCTGCGAACGCGGTCGCGGTGCTCGGCAGCGGCGAGGTCGTGCTCGGCGGCCGGACGACCACGGCGTCGCTCACGACCGTCGACGCGATCCCCGGCGGCGAGCAATTCAACGGCGGATCGAGCGACGGCTTCCTCGTCGCGCTCGATTCCACGCTGACAAACGTCGTCTTCGCGACCTACGTGGGCGGCACTTCCGAGGACGCCATCGCCGACGTGGTGGCGCGCGACGGGCACGTGTATGCCGTGCTCGAAACACGTTCGACCGGAGTCACGCAGGTCAGCCCGATGACCGACGCGCAGTTGCCGTTCAACACCCCGCACGCGTACTTGGTCGACGTCGACTTCGGCTTCTCGCCGCCCAGCGTGCAAACCGGCGCGTACCTGCCGCTCCCCGACACGTACCAGCCGCGGGCGCTGGTCGCGGCGCCGCTCGCCAACGGTCCGCTGTTCGTAGCTGGAGTGGCGCGGGTCAACGCGCTCGGTGTGGGTCAGCCGTTCTTCGCGCAACGCTTCGGCGAGCCCAACTCCGGCGGCGACGACGCGTTCGTCGCGCGCATCGACGTCCAAGCCGTCGGCGGTGCGAGCCGCATCGGCTTCGCAGCCGCGACGTGCGATATCTCCGGCGATGGCTTCGACGTGTGGGGCTTCCGCGCCGGGCCGTCGGACTCGACCGTCGTGGTCACCTTCGACATCACGCTCGTGGGCGCGAGTTCGCCCGTCAACTCATTGCAGTTGATCCTCTCCGACGGCCGCCAGCTCACACGGGCCTTCTTCGAGCCAGACCTCCTGCCCCAAGGCACGACCGGCGGCGCCTTCGTGCTGAGCAATCTCCAAGGGGACGCTCAGCTGGAACCGGGTCGCGACGTGATGAGCTGGGACCTGACGTTCAATCCGAGCGGGACGAACGACGACGACGATGACAACAAGTGTCCGCTCAACGGCGTATGCGATGGTACGCCGCTCGCACCGGGCCTCGATGGCCTGCGGGCGTTCCGCGACGGCGTGCTGTCGCGCAGCGAACTCGGGCGAGCGTTCACGCGCTGGTACTACGAACGCTTCGGCCCGCGCGCGGTGGAGCTCCTGCGCGCCGAGCCGTGGCTGCTCGGGCCGGCGCGGCTCGCCGCGGCGCTCCTGATGCTGCTGGTCAATTGGCCGCTGGAGTGTGCTCTGACGCTGGCGGTGCTGGCCCTCTGGCGACGCCGCCGCGGCGGCCGCAACGGCGAGCCGAGCAGCGCAGCGCCCCCCGTGGCCACACTGGAACTCCCGGCCGTGTGACCGAGTTTCAGCGGGCGGGCTAGGGCGGCGGTTATCCTCCTCGGCCCTCGCCCGCCTTCGCCATGCGCCAACTCACCAGCCTCGCCGTCGCCGTACTGCTCGCCGTCGCCGCCGCCTGCGGCTCGGTCCGCACGGAAGCCCACAGCGAAGCGGCCGGTCCGACGATTCCGATGCCGACCATGACGGAGACGCGGCCGGCGGACCTGCCGGGCCTCCACAACGTGGTGCGCTACGCCGACAACTTGCTGACGGGCGCGCAGCCCGAAGGCGAGGAGGCCTTCGAGACGCTGGCCGGGCTCGGCGTCAAAACGATCATCTCGGTCGACGGCTCCAAGCCGCAGGTCGAACTCGCCGCGCGACACGGGCTGCGCTACGTGCACCTGCCGATCGGGTACGACGGGATTTCTGCGGCGCGCAAGGCGGAGTTGGCGCGCGCCGTGCAGGAGCTCCCCGGGCCGGTGTACATGCACTGCCACCATGGCAAGCACCGCAGCGCGGGCGCCGGCGCGGCGGTCGCGATGGCGCTGGGCCTGACCGACAGCGCAACCCTGCTCGAGCGCATGAAGCTCTCGGGCACCGCGCCCAACTACAAAGGCATGTGGGCCTGCGCGACCCAGACGCCGCGCCTGTCGGCCGCCCAGCTCGCCCAGGCCTCGAACGAGTTCCCGAGCGTCTACAAGACCAGCGGCATGGTCGACGGCATGGTCGCGATCGACGTCGAAAACGACCACGTCAAGGGCATCGAGAAGGCCGGTTGGAAGACCGCCGAAGACCATCCGGACATGTTCCCGGCCAAGGCTTCGGCCGGGCTCGAACGCGCGCTGCGGGCGATGGTCGACGACGGGGAGACAAAGGCGAAGGACGAGGAGTTCCGCCGCTTGATGCTGGCTTCCGCAGACGCGGCCAAGGCGCTCGACGACGCGGTCAATGCCGGACAGGGGCCCGAAGAGCTCTCGGCGCTGTTCAAGAAGGTCGGCCAGTCCTGCAAGGACTGCCACGCGAAGTACCGCGACTGAGCTGCGGGTGCGGGCGAGCGCGGAGCGACGAACTCTTCCGCGAACGGTAGAATCTGGGGCTCGGGCGGCCGAAAAGGCCCGCCCGAGCCTCGTCTTTTTCGTCGCTCAACACCCTCAGCCACTATCCACCGACGCCATGTACGACCCCGAACTCGTCCAACCGATGCGCGATGAAGTCACCCGCTTGGGGCTCAAGGAGCTGCGTACGCCCACGGAGGTCGACGGCGCTCTCGCACAGCCCGGCACCGCGCTGGTGTTCGTGAACTCGGTGTGCGGCTGCGCCGCCGGCGGCGCGCGCCCGGGCCTGCGCTTGGCCCTGCAGCACGCGACCAAGAAGCCGACGGCGATGTACACGGTGTTCGCCGGCATGGAGGCCGAAGCGACGCAGAAGGCGCGCGGCTACTTCGCGCCGTACCGCCCGAGCTCGCCGCAGATTGCGCTGATGAAGGACGGCAAGCTCGTGACGATGATCCAGCGCCACGACATCGAGGGCCAGCAGCCCGCCGCGATCGCGCAGATGCTCACCAAGGCGTTCGAGCAGCACTGCTAACGCACCCAGCTCGCGCGCGCCAGCGTGTTCGCGCCATGAACGACTCGCTCGAATTGGCCGAGGCTTTTCTGCAGGAGGCCGTGTTCCGCTCGCGCGCCGTGCAGGCGGCGGGCACGGCCCTCGCGCAGCTGGGAAGCGACAAGCAACGCCAGTGCGGCCTGGGCGCGCAGGCGGCGGTCGAGCTCGACCTCACTCCGCGTGCGCTCGAGCTCGCGCAGCAGCTCTGGCCTGCCGGCCTCGACGCTGGAGTCAACTCTGGCCGCGTCGCGACGCTGCGCCGCGTGATGGCGGCCTGGATCGAGCGCCAGGACGCGCTCGATCGCGAGCGCAACCACTTCCTCAAGGCCTTCCGGCACAAGCACGGCTTCGACCGGCGCGCGTACAGCGCGGAGCAGCTCGCCGAGTACGAGAGCGGCCTGGCGGCGATCAACGCTCAAGCGGACGCCGAACGACGCGCGGCGGCGGTCGAAGTGCTCGCCTAAACCGGTGCGTCGGCGCCGCGGCGCCGTGCGGTATCCTCGTCGCCCCCACTGCGGAAGTGGCGGAATTGGCAGACGCACAAGACTTAGGATCTTGCGCCGCAAGGCGTACGGGTTCGACTCCCGTCTTCCGCACCAAACCCGACGGCCTGGGCTTCCTGGAAGACCACCGGGATCGCGCGATGTGATGCGTTGCGTTCCGTGGGCAGGGCCGCAGCGACCCGCGACCCTCAGTCGCGTTCGTCAAAGACGCCGTTCGAGCGGTCCTTGCGCACACGCGCGCCGCTCAGGCAGCGGCCGTTCATCGCCACGAACACGCCGGCGGGCAGGGACTGCGCGAAGGCCAGCGCGCTGCCGAGGTTGAACAGTCCGTCCGAGCTGCCGAAGGTGTACGGCACCATCGCGCCGGTGAGCACGATGGTCTTGGGCAACGCCGCGGCGTGCAGCGCGCGCGCGGTGAGCTCCATGGTGTCGGTGCCGTGCGTGACGACGATGCGCGCTTCGGGCGCGACGCGGCAGCGTTCGACGATCCGCGCGCGGTGCGCGTCGGTCATCTCGAGGCTGTCGATCAGCATCAGCGTCTCGACCTCGACCGCGATGCGGCTGCGCCCCAGCTCGAGCATCTCTGGCACGTGCGTCGCGCGAAAGCGCAGCTGCCCCTCGAGCTCGTCGTAGTTCTTGTCGAAGGTCCCGCCCGTGACCAGGATGCGCACCGCCGCCGCGTTCATCGCCCCATGTTCGCGCGGGCGCCTCGCCCACGCCACCGCCGAGCGGCGCCAATTTCAGTCGTGCAGGCGGCCGAAGGTCCACTCGAGCGCGTTGCGATCGGGGTCGAGCACTTCGCACACCCACGCCTCGCGCCCCTCGACCTGCGTCGGCGGGTTGGTGACCACCGCGCCGAGTTCGCGCGCGAGCCGGATGCGCTCGTCGAGCTCCCCACGCGCAGCACAGGCGAAACCCGTGTGTTCGTGGCTGCGCGTCTGGCGCGGGACGAGCGCGTGGAACAGGCGGAGCAGCCAACTCACCCGCCGCGGCTGGATCAGCACGATGCGAAAATCGCTTTGGCCGAGCGGCTCGAGCGTGGCGATCTCGCTGCGCCAGCGGTCGGCGCGCTGCACGCGGCTGACGAGGCGCGCCGGGAGCAAGCGTTCGTAGAACGGAACGGACCGATCGAGGTCGGCGACTCGGAAGACGACGTGGTCGCAGCGCGGCATGCCTCCATTGTGCCCCGGCGCGGGGCCTGGCGACGTGCCCCCTCCCGAACGCGCGCCGCAGCCCCCTTGCGCGCTGCGCCGATTACTCCGATACTTCAACGACCGTTGAAGTGATGAAGAGAGCCTCCGCCAGCGCCAAAACCAACTGCGGTCCCCACGGGACCGCGAGTCGCACCGCCGCGCCCCCGTCGCCGGCGGCCTTCGCGCGCGCCGCGGCCATGTTCCGCGCGGCCGGAGATCCGGCGCGGCTGCGCTTGATCCACGAGCTCTCGCACGGCGAACGCTGCGTGTCCGACCTCGCGGCCAGCGGCGGCGCCAAGCTCTCGACGCTTTCGCAACAGCTGCGCGTCCTGCACTCCGAACGCATCGTCGCGCGCCGCCGCGACGGCAAGCACATCTTCTATTCGCTCGCGGATTCGCACGTGCGCAAGCTCGTGCGCGCCGCGCTCGAACACGCACTGGAAGCCTGAACCTCCCACGACACGAACCTCACCATGAAGCACTCCACGCACGACGACCACGACCACGTCCACGGCCCCAAGTGCGGCCACACCGCGCTGCGGCACGGCGGACACATCGACTACATCCACCAGGGCCACCTGCACTCCGCGCACGAGGGCCACGTCGACGAGTGCTCGATCCCCGTTGGCGCCGCCAATCCGGCCGACTGCACGCCCAAGCACGCCTGCACCGGCCACGCCGCCGCACACCAACACGGCCGCGGCTGCGGCCACGAAGCGGTCCCGCACGGCGACCACGTCGACTACTTGGTCGAAGGTCACCTGCACCACCCGCACGGCAGCCACTGCGACGACCACGGGCGCGTGCAGCTCGCCTGAGCGGCGCGGCAAGGCGGCGCGGATGCGCGGAGCGCGATCTGGCGGCACGGGACCGTGCCGCCAGATGGCCCGATCGATGCGTCCCAGCACGTCGACGGACGCCGCGAGCCATCGTGGCGCGAGACAACGAACGCAACGCGCCGTGCACGCGCCGGCGCGCCGATTCGCTACCCCGCATCAAGGACAGGTCGTGAACTGCAGCGCGTTCGAGAGGTTGGTCGTGCCCGGCGCGCTGGGGTCGCGGAACCAGCACTGTGCGTTGACCACCGTGTTGGCGCCGAAGGGCTCGCCGAGCGCGAGCGGCGCCGCGGAGAGGTAAGCCAGCCAATCGAGTTGGATGGCGCCGTCGCAGGCCCCCGCCGATCCGCCGGAATTCGTCGCGACGGTGCGCTGCAGCGGACCCTTCACGCACAGGAAGCTCGAGCTGCCCGGCTGCCAGACCTGCGCGTTGGCGCCGCTGAGTCCGTAGAAGATGAGCCCCGCGCGTTGGCCTTCGACCTGCTCGGCGCGGAGCGTGAATCCGCTCGACGCAGCGACCCTCGGAACGCCCTGCGCCGAGATGCTCGGCACGCAGCCGCTCGTGGTCGTGCCCGCCGTGCAGTAGGTGAAGGTCGAGCTCGCGTAGACGACCTCCAGTCGCGGGCGCAGCAGCACGTTGCCCGACTCGCTGGTCAGGATCTCGATGCCGTCGTCGTTGCCCGAGATGATCTCGGGCAAGATCGCGAAGCCGTAGTTCGGCGCGCCGTTCGACCAGGCCTGCACCGCAGCGGTGACGTCGATGCGCCGCAGTCCGTCGGCGTCGGGATTGTTGTCGCCGGAGAAGGTCGCGAGCAGCGGACTGAGTTCGCCGCCCGACAGGCCGGAACCGAGCGAGTTCCAGGTCGAACTCTCGCTCCAGGGAACCAGCACGCGGTGCACGAAGAAGTCGGGGTTGAAGAGCGGCGTATCGATGTCGTCGGCGATCTGGATCGAGAGCGTCGCGCTCACGACCGTCGCACCGGCCGGGATCTGGCCGCTGCAGGCGTTGCCGACCAGATTGTCGAAGCGGATCAGCGCTTGGCCACGACTGTCGGAGAAGAACGAGTTCATCGTGTCGTCGTCCGAGATGCGCACGCCGTCCTGACCGTAGCTCGAGTTCGGCGCGGCCTGGTTGATCCAGGTGTCCTGCGTTCCGGCGTAACCGTTGACGCCCTGCTGCAACACGAGCGTCGGTCGAGTTTCGAAGTAGTCGGAGAACTGCACGTTCAACGCGAAGTCGCTCTCCGCGGCCGTGCGGAACTGCTGCAAATACGGCGAGTAGGAGTCCACGTCGATGCGGTTCGCGCCCAGATCGAAGCGGTAGATGCGCAGCCACCCGTCACCGCCGTTGGGATCATCCTGGTAGTCGGCGAGCACCTCGTGCACGGTCTTGCCGCGCACGTTCTGGCTCGTCTGGCGGTACTCCTCGTGGAAGTGCCCGCACATCACCATGAAGATGTTGGGGTTGCGACGGATGAACCAGTCGAAGAACTCCTCGCTGCGGATGCCGTCCGGCGCGTAGACGCCTTCGACGGAGTACCAGATGTCGGGGTAACGGCCCGAGGCCACGAGCGGAACGCCGCCGGTGTAGTCCTCGGCGTCCTGCAGGTAGCGGTGGGTCGTGAGCAGCACGGGCTTGTCGCGGTTCGCGTCGAGCACGCCCTGCGCCCACTCGAGTTCGCGCAGCGCGCCATCGCACTCGATGTGCATCCCGATGAAGCTCACGCCGCCGGCTTCGAAGGTCTGCCAGCTGCTCATGCCGCTGGGCGACGCGCCGCGGTACCAATCGCGGCCGACGAAGCGCTGCGGTCCGAAGTAGCTGTTGAAGAACTGCGGGATGTAGCTCGTGCCCGCGCTCCCCGAAGCGGTGATGTCGTGGTTGCCCGCGGTGACGCCGTAGGGCAGGTTCGCGAGGTCCAGCGTGCTCATCGCGACGTCGGCGTTGGTCCACTCGTTGATGCGGTCCCCGTGGTTCACGACGTCGCCGTAGTGCGCGACGTAGCGGATGTCGAGCGCGGCGCGCTGGTCGACGACCCACTGGGTCTGCTGGGCGAAGATCGCCGGGAAGAACTCGCTGTAGTTCTGCGTGTCGGGCAGGCCGATCACGGTGAAGGACTGGGCGCGAGCGGCGGGCGCGAGGGCCAGCGCTGCGAGGGCGACGAGGCTGGAAACGTGCTTGGAGGGCTTCATGCGGCGCGAGGCTGCGGCGGTTCCGCAAGGCGTCGATGAAGCGCTTGGTAAAGCGCTGCGCGGCTCCGCGGCGTTCTTGATCGGAACTGCACAAGCCAAACGGATGCTGCGCCGCCCTCCGAGGCTCGACGCGACATGACCAACTTCATCGAGAGCTACGAACAAGCCTTCGACCCGCAGCTCTGCCAAGAGCTCATCGCCCGCTTTGAACGCCATCCGGCGGCCGCTCCGGGGCGCGCTGGCGACACCGTCGACCCGAGCGTGAAGAACAGCATCGACCTCACCATCACGCAGACGCCGGAGTTCGCCGACTTGCTGCCGCAGATCGGCGAGTTGATCTTCGACGGCCTGCTCGAGTATCTGCGCGCGCACCCCAACGTGCTACTGGCGAGCACCGCCCTCACGCTCCACGACCCGCAGACCGGCGCCAACGAGCGGCTCGACGTCGACAGCTTCGGCGAGCTTCCGGACGGACAAGTGCGCGAGCTCGCGCGCAGCTTCTTCCGCTGCGGCGAGATCAACCTGCAGAAGTACGTGCGCGGCGAGGGCGGCTACTTCGCGTGGCACACCGAGGCCTCCCCCAGCGACCCCAGCGGCGAGAAGCTGCACCGCGTGCTGCCCTTCATGGCCTACCTCAACGACGTCGACGAGGGCGGCGAGACCGAGTTCTACTACCAGGAGCTGCGGGTCAAGCCGGTGCGCGGCACGCTGCTCATCTGGCCGGCGTACTTCACGCACACGCACCGCGGCCTGACGCCGCGTTCGGGTGACAAGTACATCCTCACCGGCTGGATCCTGTTCCAGCGCACGCCCGCGGCGTGAGCGCAGCGCCCGTCAGCGCCGCTCGGCGAGCGCGTCGAAAAAGCGCTGGGCCTGCGTTTCGGCGAGCCGCAGGCGTTCTTCGCCGCTGAGCGCGAATTCGGCGCGCGCGTGCGGCCGAAGGATCGGGAACCCGCCGAGTTCGGGCTCAGGCGTGTCCGTGTTGCGGTGGCACAGCGCGCACTGCGCACGGTACGTCGTGTGCTTGAGCGTGCCGTAGTCGCGAAATAGCTCCTGGTCGTCCGCGTCGATGCGCCGGAAGCGACGCGCGGGAGCGCCCGAGCGCACACCTTCGCGCTCGAGCAGGCGCATCTCGAAGTCGATGCCATCGCGCGTGAACGTCGAATTGTCCGCGCCAAGGGGCGCGCGGTTGACTAGCGCCTGCGTGCGCACGTCGACGACCAACGGCGTGGCCCGCGCGCGGCCGTCAGCGTCGAGGGCGACGATGCCCTGGAGCAGCACGGCGCGCATGCCCAGCGGCACGTGCGGAGCGCCGAGTTCACCGCGAGCTGCGGGAAGCAACTTGGCGAGTTCTTCGACGCCGCCTGGATGCGCTAGCCAAACGCGCGACCACAGCAGCGTGTGCTCGGCGTCGAAGAGACGCGTGGAACGGCGCAAGATCTCGCGATAGGGCGAACTCTCGGCCGCCGCCAGCGCCGCGGAAACCTGAGCGCCGAGGTCGACGCCCTCAAGGGTCGAGGTGAGCTTGTCGAGCTCCTCCGCCGGCAGCGCAACGGCCTGCGCGGCGCGCCGCAGGGCCAGAATCAGCGTGGGATTCGCGCCGCTGTCTTCGAGTCGCAACGCGACACGCAGCAAGTCGTGTTGGAAGAGCACCGCGAGCTCGGCGCGCTCGCGCAGCGGCGCTAGTGCGTGCGCGTCGAGTGCTGCGAGATCCGCCAGCAGTCGCGCCTCACCGCTCGCGTCGAACTGCTCGCGCGGCAACTGGCGTCCGTCGCCTCCGAACCAGCGCTCATCTGAAGCTCTTCCCGCGCGTTTGCGGTGCACCCAGCCTTCGCTCCACTCGAGCGCGCCCTCGCGCGGCAGCACCGCGGCGACTTCGGCCGGCGCGAGGCGGGCGAGCCACGCGGTGCGGAAGATGCGGTTGAGCACGTGCTCGGGGTCCGCGTGGTACGGCGCGAGCGCGACGAGCTCGCGCGGCAGGCCGCGGTCGGGCGAGTCCGCGCCATGGCGACGCTCAGCCTGCGGCGCGACGGCGAGCAGCAAGAGCAGCCCAAGTGCGCGCAGCATCATCGAGGTGCGATGGTACTGCGCGACAGCCGCAACGAACGCGTCAGAGCCCGATGGCGATGCGCAAGGCGTCGCTCGAGTTGAACGAACCCGCGGCGTTGCCCGGGTCGCGCGTGAACCACTGCGCGTGAACGACCGCGCCGCCCACGAGCGCGGGATCGACGCCGCTGGCGATGCGAGCGTTGAAGTCGAACACGAACGAACCCGAGCAGTCAACGCCGACCAGGCTGCCGCCGGTGTCGAGCACCGCGGTGCGGGTGAGCGGCGGAGCGACGCACAAGAGACCGCCGAGGAACGGCGTGCTGGCCGGTCCGTTGAAGCCGTAGGCGAGCACGCCGGCCTTGCGATTGAGCGCTTGGGCGAGCGTCACGCTGAAGCCGCCGCCCGCCGACGCGCTCGGCAGCCCGCTCGCGCCGATCGCGGACGTGCAACCGGCGCTGTTCACTTGCGCCGTGCAGTAGACGGTCACGGCGGGCGTGTAGTCGATGACTAGTTGCGGCTGCTCGCCCGCGGCGACGGCTTCGCGCGAACCGAAGACCTTCGTCGTGTTGGGGACCGTTTCCACATCGAGCTTGAGCAGCCAACCTGCGCTGCTCGCAGGTTGATCGAGCCAACCCTGCACGTCCTGCACAACACGCGGCGTCGACGGCCAGGTGTACGTCCCGAAGGCATCGACGCTGAGCTGCGCGCTCACGGTCGCATCGAAGTCGCCGCCAGGCTGTTGCCAGAACACGTTCGGAAACGAGCGGTGAAGCCACGTTGCATCGCCAGCTTGCGCCGGCGCGCCCTGACCGCTCGTGGTGTCCGATCCGCCTTCGCTCCACGGCGCAAGCACGCGGTGCAACTCGACCGTGCGCGCGCCGGCGTTGCCGGAAGTGTTGGCGAGGACCAAGTTCGCCGAGTTGATCGTGGCCCCCGCGGGCACGAAGGCCGCGACGTCGAAGCTCACGACGATGCGACGGATCGGCGCCGTGGACGCGCCGCCAGCGCGGCCGACGATCAGGATCGGCCCCGAGCCATTGGCCGTGCCGCCGGTCAGATCGTTGAACAAGGTCCCGTCGAGGTCCGCCGGAACGGAGACGACATCGGCTCGGACCGCCGGAGCGGCCAGGAGGAGAAACGCTAGAGCAAGGGTGCGGTGCATGGTGGGGTGACCTCGCCGCGGCGAAGCGACGGTTACCCTAGAAAGCCTACCCCATCCTCCGAGCCGCGGCGGCCGCAGCATGGCCTGGGCTCTGAACGCTCAGCCGCGAGCGAGCGCTGCGCCGCGGCGCAGCGACAGCGCGCTCAGTAGTTCCACTGCAGCTGGAAGCCGATGCGGTCGACGTTCTCGGCGCTGTCGAAGGGCGAGCTGGCGGTGTCGGTGCGCTCGAAGGTGTGCGTGTACATCAGCGCCACTTCGATCTCGGGCCAGGGCGACCATTCGAAGCCCAGGTCGAGCTCGTTGACTTCGCTCCAGGGCGCGTTGCGCGCGAACTTGCGGGCCCCGTCGTAGTAGTTCCAACGCACGAACGGGAACAGTGCGGCGCCGCCGGCGGAGAGCGCGTAGTTCACCTGCACGTAGCCGCCGTGCAGGGACTCCTCGTTGATCGAGAGGCGATCGCGCGCCAGCTCGGGGCCGCGGCCCCAGTTCCACTCGAACTCGAAGCCGAACGGCTGCGGGTACATCACGGCCGAGATGCCCACGCGCTGGTCGTCGAGTCCGTCGGGCTTGGCGGTCGGCGTCACCCCGCCGATGGCCTGCGTGTTCACAGCGAAGTCGCCCGTGTAGGCCTGGACGCCCAACTCGAAGATCTGGCCGCTCTGGAGCTGGAACGGGTAGCTCACGCGCGCGATCCAGTGCGTCTCGCCGTTGGTGTCCGAGCGGTTGAGGCCCTGGCCGGAGTAGGCGCCGACGCCGAACACGCCGTAGTCACCCGAGCCCTTGAGACCGTCGCGCACGAGCTTGCGGAACAGGTCGCGAATCGGTTTGGGCGCCCAGTAGTAGAAGACGCCGATGTCGCGCTCGCCCTCGGCGGCGGAGTTGAGGGCGTCGGCGCGCTCGAGCGGCGCGCGGTTCTGGCTGGACTGCAGGTTGACGAAGCCGAAGGGGACCTTGGACTGGCCGACGCGGAAGCGGTGCTCCTTGTCCTTGTCGATGGCGATGTCGGCGTACAGGTCGCGCGTCTGCACCCCGCGGTCGCCGCTGCCGCCGACCGAGCCGAAGTAGTCGACCTGCGCGTACAGGAACAGGTGCTCGGTCACGTCGCCCGAGAGGATGAAGCGACCGCGCCGGATGAAGAAGGTCTCGTTCTCGTTGACCGACGAATCCGCCGGCGCCACGAGGTTGGGAGTCAGGTCGCGGTTGAACAGCGTCGTGTAGCGGAACTGCGTGTAGCCGCGCAGGCTGATGCGCTCGTACCACTTGCCCGTCAGCGACTTCTTGAAGTCGAGGTCCGACGAGGTGTTGTCGGTGATGCGCTTTTCGAACTCTTGATCCTTGCGGCGCATCTCTTCTTCGTCGCCCGCCACGCGGCGTTCGAGTTCGGCGAGCCGCGCTTCGAAACGGGCCTGCAGGTCGCGCAGCTGCGCTTCGTACTCGGCTGGCGTGTTCGGCGTGGACTGCGCTTCCGGCGCGGCCGCAGGCGCCTGGGCGGCGCAGAGTGAAGGCCAGGACAAGACGGCGGCGACGAGCGTCGCGCCGGACACAGTGTGGGGCATGCGGGGGCTCCGGGACCCGCTCCGGCCGGCTGCGAACGCGCAGCCACGCCTTTACGGGAGGCCAGAGGATCCGCCGTCTTTACAAAGAAGTCTTAAAGGGACGGCGCCGCCCTGCGCCAGCGCAGGCGCTCAGTCGCCGATGCTCGCGCGCGGCGTCTCGAGCAGTTCGCGCGCCTTGTCGTTGCCGTCGACCTGCAAGACGAGCGGCTTCAAGAGGCCGTCGTGGATGTCGTAGACCAGACCGTGCAGCAGCGGGCGGCGGCCGCGCGACCAAGCGCCCTGCACGACCGGCGTGCGCGAGAGGTTGTAGACCTGCCGCATCACGTTGAGCTCGACGACGCGCTTGAAGCGCTCCTCGTCCGAGGAGATGCGCCGCAGCTCGAATTCGTGCCGGCGCACCGTGTCGCGGATGCCGGCGAGCCAGTAGTCGACGAGACCGTAGCTCTGGTCCCCCATGGCGGCCTTCACGCCGCCGCACTGGTAGTGCCCGCAGACCATCACGTGCTTCACGTCGAGCACCTCGACGGCGTACTGCAACACCGACAGCAGGTTGATGTCCGCGCTCAACGCTTGGTTGGCGATGTTGCGGTGCACGAACATCTCCCCCGGCGCCACACCGGTGAGCGTTTAGGTCGGCACACGGCTGTCGGCGCAACCGATCAGCAGGAAGTGCGGCTCCTGCTTGCCGGCGCGGCGCGCGAAGTACTCGGGGTCGGCCTGCGTGACCTCGGCGACGATGCTGCGGTTGTTCTCGAACAGGCGTTTGAGGTTTTCCAAGGCTCGAGCTCGTTCAGTGCGCGGAAGCGCTGGGAGGCAGGTCGAGGCCGACTAGGCGCAGGTCGATCTTGCGCAGCAGGGCGGTCTCGCGGAAGTCGGCGATCAGCTCGCGCACGTCGTGGTGCACGTGCTTGGCGCGGGTGGCGTCGATCTCCAGCCGACTGCCCGGCGCGAGGGTTTCGAAGAAGCGCGCCAGGGCGGGCTTGGCGAGGAACGAGACGTGCTCGTGCAGCCGGATGCGGCACAGCACCGCTCCCGGCGGACTGACCACGTCGAAGCACGCTCGGCGCGAGTGCTCGAACAGGATGAACAGCAGGCCGGCGGTCAAGCCGATCGCGATCCCTACGAGCAGGTCGGTGAACAGGATCGCGCCGAGCGTGATGAGGAACGGCAGGAGCTGCGTCGCACCCTGTCGCCCCAGTTGCAGCAGCTGGCGCGGGTGGGCGAGCTTGAAGCGTGTGTAGATCAGGATCGCGGCCAGCGCAGCGAGGGGGATCCGCGCGAGCAGCCCCGGAATCGCCACCACGGCAGCGGCCAGCAGCAAGCCGTGCAGGATCGCGGACAGCCTGGTCCGCGCGCCGCCGTCGACGTTGGCCGCACTGCGCACGATCACGCCCGTCACCGGCAACCCGCCCAAGCTGCCGGCGACGATGTTGCCGACGCCCTGCGCCACCAGCTCGCGGTTGGGCGGCGCCTGGCGCTTGAACGGATCGAGGCGGTCGGTCGCTTCGAGACTCAGCAGCGTTTCGAGGCTCGCCACGATTCCCAGCGTCAGCGCGACACGCCACGTCTCGCGCCACTGCAAGGCCGAGAGGTCGGGGTGGACGAGCACCGCCGTCGCGTCGGCCCACGAGCTCAGCTGCGGCAGTTCGACCAGGTGCTTGCCCGCCAGGGTCCAGGTCGGCGCGAAGCTCGCCAGAGCCGCGTTCACGGCTACGCCCAGCAGCACGATGACCAGCGGCACAGGAATCAGACGCAGCTTCTTGAGCGGCGACGCGTCCCAAGCGAAGTACAGCGCGAGTCCCAGAACGCTCACCAACACTGCGCCGGGCTCGATGTGCTCGAAGGCGGCGAGCAGCGAGCTGAAGGTCGTCTCCGAGTTCGCTTGCAGGAACGACTCGTCGCCTTCGTAGTCCTCGTCGTAGCCCAGCGCGTGCGGGATCTGCTTGAGGATCAGGATCAGGCCGATCGCGGCGAGCATTCCCTTGATGACCGACGAGGGGAAGTACGCGCCCAAGCCGCCGGCGCGCAGCGCGCCCAGCACGACTTGCACCACGCCGCCGAGAACGACCGCCGTCAGAAACGCCTCGTACGAACCGAGGCTCGCCAGCGCAGTGACAACGATCGCGGTGAGGCCGGCCGCGGGCCCGCTGACCATCAGGTGCGAGCCGCTCAGCACGCCGACGACCACGCCGCCGACGACGCCCGAAATCACGCCCGCGAACAGCGGCGCGCCCGACGCGAGCGCGATGCCCAAGCACAGCGGAAGCGCGACGAGGAACACCACCACCGACGCGGGCAGGTCGTGGCGCCAACTCGGAGCGAGTTCCGGCCCCGCGCGCACCGTGGCGCGCAACGAACGCTCGACGCCCCGGGGCGCTTCGATCAGGCGCCGCACAACGCCGTCCGACCAACTCACCCGCGCCATGGATGCCCCTCACGCGTGCAGCTACCGACTTGGGAATTCATGCGATGCACGTCGGGGGTGTGCTCGCAGCCCAAGCACGGGCGAACAAGGGCGGCGGACCCTACGAGCACGACACACAGAACACCGGCTCCGCTCGAGCCCACCCGAAGGGCCGGCGCTGAGGCAGGCCGTGGGCGAGCGCAAGGCTCGCGGAAGAGGCCTGAACGCCGCCGCCGACGCTCGCCGACCGCGCCAGTGCGGATGGCCGGCGCGCCGACGCCGCGCGGCACGGCGCCGGACGAATCGCAGGGGTGCGGGCGCTTGGTCCGGGAGCACGCCGCGCGATCGACCGTTCGAGCCGCAAGGCCGCCCGCGGTCGCGCCTGGCGAAGCGCGGGAGTGCGAAGTGCTCCGAGTGTCCGGGAGTTCGATCGAACGAACGCGGTCGGCGCACCGCGCTGTTTTCGCAGGAATGTGCGACAGGATCCGCGGCGTGCGGAGAGCTGCTCACGCAGCGCTCAGGCGACAATCCGCGACGCGCGGCCCGACCTCGCCATGCACTCCGACCTCGAAGCCACCGAACGCGCGCTCAGCGAGCACGCTGGCGCACTGCAACGCCTCGCGCGCGCGCTCGTCGGCCGCGACGACGCCGACGACGCCGTGCAAGAGACTTGGCTGGTCTACTTGCGCCGCAAACCAGCGGAACGCGACGGTTTGCGCGGCTGGCTCTCGACCGTGTTGCGCCGCCGCGCCGCGAGCGAGAAGCGCGACGACGTGCGCCGGCGCGAGCGCGAGCAGGGCGCCGCGCGTGCAGAGGCCGTCGACGCGGGCGAGCAGCGCGAGCGCGAGGAGCTGCTCCGCTCGGTCACCGCCGCGGTGCTCGAACTCGACGCTCCGCAGCGGCGCGTGGTGATGATGCGCTACTTCGACGGCCTCGCGCCGCGTGAGATCGCGCTCGCGCTGCGCGTCGAACCGAACGTAGTCTCGACGCGCCTGACGCGCGCGCACCACAAGCTGCGCGAGCGCCTCGAGAGCAAGTTCGGCCGCCAGCGCGCCTGGGCGTTGCTCGCCTGGGCCGCGCGCGAGCCGCAGCTCGACCTGAGCTGGTTCGCGCTGCACTACCGCGCGTTGCAGGCCTTTGGACTCGCAGGAGTCCTCGCGGGCGGCGTGTGGTGGAGTTGGAACATCGCGCCCGATGCGCCGGCGGAGCCCAGCGAGCTCGAGACGCCGAGCGCGAGGGTCGAACTCGACACGCGCATCGAGTTGCCGCTCGACGAAGATCCGCCGATTGCGGAGCGCGCCGACGGCGAGGCTCCTCAGCAACCAGCCGCCGCACAGCAAGCGCCGGTGCAACTCCAGCTTCCTGCGCCCGCCGCAATCGCCTACACGCTCGTCGTGGAGGTGCGCGACGCGTTCGAGCGGCCGGCGAACAGCGAAGTGCTCGCGGCGTTGCCGGGCTGCTCGCTCAACCACGTCGCCAGCACCGACGAGAGCGGCCGGGCAGTCTTCAGCTGGCGCGGCACGGAGCCGCAGATGGAGCTCGTGCTCGCGCTCGCCGACGACGGAATCCTCCGGCGTGTGACGGTGCGCGCGGGCGACCAGCAGATTCAGTTGCGCACGTTCGCAGCGCGCGACTTGCTCGACGAAAGGCAGCGCGAGAGCCTGAGCTATCTGGTAGGCAACTCGCGCAAGCGCAAGTTGAAGTTTGAGCTGCTTGCGCCGGGCTGGGCCGCTGCGTCTTTGGACCTGGGCGGCGTCGACGTCCGCAGCCCGGGGTTCGAGTTCGTCGAGTTCAGCGACCCGCGTCAGCTCGGCGCGCCAGGCATTTTCTCGAGCCGCACACTCGCCGCTCGGATCGCGGCCCGCGCGAAGCTGGTCGAGCACGGGGAGGCGACGCGTACCCTGCGTGTTCCGGTGCTGGGACGGATCGAGAACGCCAACGGACAACCCGTCGTGAACCTGCCCGTCGCCGTGCGACGCCCGGACTCGCCAATGTGGCTCGTCGTGCGCACTAACAACGCCGGGGAGTTCTTCGGCGCGGGTTGGGACACGCCCACGCTCGAGCTGCACCTGCGCGGCGGTCCGATTGTCGATGCGCGGCCGACGCTGTTGGACGGCCGCGATAGACAGCCCTTCGGACCGACCAAGGCGCATGTACTCGATCTGAAGCTGCCCGCCATCGAGCCGCAAATGCGCGGTCGCTTGCTCGACAGAAACGGCAAAGCGCTCAGCGCGTGGCGCGTGTACGTCGAGACCGCAGAACGCGAGTTCGCAGGCGCCGCGCTCACCGACGCGGAAGGGCGCTTCTCACTGTTCCGCGCTCCGCTCGGGCTGCTGCAACTGCACGCCGCGCCCGCCGCCGGCGAACGCGAAGCCGTGCCGCTGCTCGTGGAACGCGGCCTGCGTGCGACCTCCTCCGAGCAGACCTTCAGCGTGCAAGTCGAAGCGCACGCGGCGCTGGGGCGCGCGCAGATCGAGGTCCTTTCGCCTGGCGGACAACAGCTCGCGTTCTCGTGGGCGCGCGCGTGGCGCACGGACAGCGACTACGGCGTGCACGGAACTGTGCTTCCGTCCGCACCCGGCGCGGGCCAAGCCGCACGCGTGGAGTTCGACGCCTTGCCGCCCGGCGACTACCGCGTCGAAATCGCGTGCACGGCGCGCTCGCCGATCGTGATCGACTCGCCGCGCGTGCTCGCCGGCGCAACGGCGAACCTCGCGGTCGCGGCGCCGCCGTCGCCCGGCCGCGTGCGCTTCGAAAACGCGGCGCGCAGCTCGTTCTTCGCCGACTTCGTGCGCCGCGACGGCGGCGGCGAGGTGTTCGCCACGACACACGTCAAGGTCGGCGAGTCGCTCGAGCTGCGCGAAGGCGAGTACGTGGTGCGCCTCCACGTCGACGGGCGCATCGTCGAGCAGTTCGTGCAGGTGCGCTCGGGCGAAGAGACGCTCGTGCGCTTGTGAGCGCTCGAACGCAGACGCGGCCGCACCAAGTGCGTACGCCGCGCGCGTGATGTTCGCACTCTGGGCTTTCGCACTTCACGGCGCGGCGCGAGCGGCGCAATCTCCGGGCTCGAAGCGCGCGCACAACCCGCAGCGCGCGACGAGGAACAACGAGGAGCCCGAACATGATCCGCGAAGTGACAGGCGACATCCTGCTCTCCCAAGCCCACTTGATCGCCCACGGCGTCGCGCCGCACGACGACTTCAAGAACGGGCTCGCGCTCGCGCTGCGCGAGCGTTTCCCCGGCCTCTACAAGGACTTTCGGCACTGGTGCAAGACCACCTCGCCCAAGGCTGGCGAGGCCTGGATCTGGAGCGGCGTCGGCGCCGGCGGCCACCCCGTGCACATCGCTTGCTTGCTCACCCAGGAGCCGCCCGCGCACGAAGGCGGTCACCCAGGACGCGCCAAGTCCGCGTACGTGAACAAGGCGCTGCACGCACTCCACAAGCTGATCGAGAAGGACGGCTACACCAGCGTCGCGTTGCCGCGTCTGGCGACCGGCGTCGGCGCGCTCGACTGGAACGAAGTGCGCCCGCTGATCGACGCCGCGCTCGGCGGCGCGCAGATCCCCGTATTCGTCTACACGACCTACCAACGCGACGTGCGCGCGGCCGAGGCGCTGCCCGCGCTCAAGCGCTGACGGGGCGCGCGCGCCGCGGCACGGACGCCGGCGGGGACGCGGGCGGCGCGCGAAACGATCCGCAAAAAACGAAAAAGTCGCTGTCCAACGCGCGGGCGCGGAGGCACTTGGTGGGCGCACCCCGAACCCGCCAAGCCCTTCCCATGCGCTCCCTGATCCTCGCCGCAGTCCTGTGCTTCTCCGCGCCGCTGGGCGAATGGATTCCGTGCGACGCCGCCGCGGCGCAGCCTGCCGCGGCGGAGTTCGACTGCAACGGCAACGGCGTGGAGGACGCCGTCGACATCGCCGGCGGCTATTCGGCGGACGAGGACGGCAACGGCATCCCCGACGAGTGCGAGGACGCGCCCCGGTCCTGAGCCCGGCGCCGAGCCGGCCCAGCGAATCCCCCGGGAATCAGCAACGCGTGCCGAGCGTCGTCGAGCCGCGAGTCGGGAAACGGGCGCCGTAGCTCGCGGGCGCGGCGGCACGCGAAACCGCTGTTGGCGCAGCGCGCCCGGGCCGGGAGCGTGCGGCCGGCGCGTGTGGGCGGCGCCGCTACCGCGGGCGAGAATTGCGTCTTCTCCGCGAAAGTTGTCCGCGGCGGCCCCGCGTGGGCATTTGTTCGGCGTGGCGTGCTCGGGCCTTCGCGCCTCGATTTTCCGCCTGGGGTAAGCTCGGCAAGCCGATTTCGTCGGGCCCCACGAGGAACCCACGCGCCTCCGCCCTCGTCAGGAATTCCCAACTGCGGCACGGCCGCTCCACACGCACCACCACCGGCACCCACGAATCCCCCACCGCCATGACACCGCGTCGCACTGCCCTGCTTACGGCCCTCGCAGCCGCTTCACTGGCCCCGCTGGCGTCCGCGCAGCTGTCGTTCTCGGTGGACTGGCGCAGCCGCTCCCTCGCGCAGCCCGCGGGCAACGCAGCCGGCGCGCCGATCACCGAAGGCGACATCCTCGGCCCTGCGCCGGGCGCGCCGGCCTTGGGTCCGCTGGGCAACGCCTCGATCCGGCGCTTTGGCAGCGAGTTGCTGCTGCAGAATTTCACGACCTGCCAAGGGCATCAACCGCTCACGCCGTGCGGCATCGAAGTCGACGCGCTCTCGTCGGGTCAGGATGACTCGCCGCTGCCCGGCACGCCGGCCAATGCCGCCGACCGGCGTCGCTACTGGTTCTCGGTGGACGAGTGGGCCACGGGACGTCCGCCCGTCGCGACTCCGCTGCGACCTCAGGTCGTCACCGAAGGCAACAACCCGGCGCAGGTGTGGGATGCGTGCGCCGACGTGTTCTGCGACGTCAACGTGCCGGCCGGCCCGCTGCCCCCGCTCGCCGTGCAGCCGAACAACGTCGGAACGATCGACGGCAACGGCTTGGCGAGCACGGCGGGTTTCGCGTACTTCGGCGTGGGCCTGCGCGAGCCCAACAACCCGTCGTTGCACAACGGCGACAATCTCGATGCGCTCGAGATCGGGCCCGAAATCCTCAGCGCCACCGCTTCGATCTACTTCTCCCTCGACGCGGCCTTCCCCGACCAGCTCAACTCCTCGCTCAACTCGGGCAGCGCTGCGCTCAACAGCTTCCGCGGCGGCGACGTGGTCCGCGTGCGGCTGAACACCGGCTTGCCGCTGTCGCTGTACGCCTCCGCGACTTCGCTCGGCCTGGACCTCGCTGGCGGCCCGGGCAGCGATGACCTCGACGCACTGTGCCTGCGCGACAACGGCGACGGCGTGTTCCAGCCGTCGCAGACTCCCTACGACTGGATCGGCGGAACGCGCGACATGCTGCTGTTCTCGGTGCGCCGCGGTTCGGCCGTGATCAACCAGCCCGACAGCATTTTCGGCGTGCCGATCCAACCGGGCGACATCCTCACGACGCCGCTTCCGACCGCGCTCGGCGGACTGTCGCCGTTCCCGGGCATCTTCATGGCCGCGGAGAACCTCGGCCTGCGCACGGCGCGCGGTTCGACGACGGTGTCGGGCGACGACCTGGACGCGCTCGACATCACCAAGAAGCCTTGCTTCGACTGCAACGAGAACGGCGTCGAGGACGCGGTCGACATCGCGACCGGCGCCAGCTCGGACAACAACCACAACGGCATTCCCGACGAGTGCGAGGACAAGGTCGTCGAGATCTGCAAGTGCAACGCCGATGCGCCGGCGCCGTGCGGCAATACCTATGCGCCGGGCGGCTGCGCGAACTCGACCGGCGTCGGCGCGATCCTCGAGACCAACATCGCCGGCGGCGGTTCGGTAAGCGTTGCGGCGGACAATTTGACGTTCACGACGACGCAGATGCGGACCAGCGTCAGCTCGGTCATGTACATGGGACCGGCGAACAAGCCGGCCGCGCCCTTCGACGACGGAGTGCGCTGCATCGCGAACACGCCCACGTACCGCTACGCGGTCAAGAACTCGCGCGCGCTCGGCACGGTCGTGTACGGACCGGGCGTGGTCGCGACGTCCGCGGTGCGCTTCGGCCCGGCGGGGACGATCACGGCGGGCTCGACCTGGTACTTCCAAACCTGGTACCGCGACCCGGGTGGTCCGTGCGGGCAGAACGCCAACCTCTCGAACGTCGTGCGCGTGACGTACGAGCCCTGAGCGCGCGATCGAACGACGCAACGTGAGCGAGGCCCGCGACCGAGCACTTCGGTCGCGGGCCTCGCACGTTGAAGCGCGCCGCGCGCGGCGCACACGTTCAGGGCGCGATGAGGAACGAAATCGCGTTCGAGAGTCCCGCGTTCGTTCCGTCGCCGATCGCCGGGTCGCGGTACCAGTACTGGCCGTGCACCTCGCTGCCGACGACGAGCGGATTCGCGGCCATGTACGCGTGCGTGAAGTGGAAGTCGAACGTGCCCGAGCAGTTGTCCGGCGGCGGCGTGCCGCCCGAGACCTGCACCGGCGTGCGCTTGACCGGCGCCTTGACGCAGTTGAGGCCGCCGAGGAACGGCGCCGGCGTGGCGAGCGGGAGCGTGCCCCAGAAGAGCACGCCCGACTTGTTGTTGATCACGTTCGAGCAGGTGATGTGCAGATCGTCGGCACTGGTGAGCGCCGCGACGCCCGTCGACGAGATCGCCGGCGTGCACCCTTGGCTGTTCACCTTGCCCGTGCAGTAGCTCGAAGGGTTCGTGCAGCCCGGGATGATCTGCCCGCGGATCTCTCCGCCCGGAAAACCGGTCGAGTGGACGTTGATGTACGCCAGACCTGAGACGTAGCCCGCCTCGTCGGCCTGCGGGTACGTGAGCGAGCCAGCCTTGTGCGCGCCCGAAGGCAGATTGAACTTGATCCCGGCGCCGACGCCCGGCGCGGCGAAGCCGTGGATGTGCGCCGCGCTCTCCGCGGTCGCAAAGCCCGTGCGCGTGAACGAGTAGTCGATCGAGTTGAGGAACGTGTTGATGCGGAACCAACCGAGACCGAGCGCGGCGCTCGGAACCGGCGGCGTCTCCTGCGCGCCGTTCGCAAGCGCGATGTAGGTGTACGGCGAGTTGCTGCGTGTGAGCTGACCGCGGATCTCGCCGCCCGGGAAGGCAGCGGAGTGGATGTTGAAGTAGGCAAGGTTCGCGAGGTAATTCGCTTCGTCGGCTTCGGGGTAGCTCAAGAGCGCGGTCTTGAACGGCCCGGCCGGCAGGTTGAATTTGACGCCGGAGTTGGCGCCAACGGCCGAGAAGCCGTGGATGTGCGCGGCGGTTTCGGCGCCGCTCAACCCCGTGTAGCACAGCGTCACCGCGAGCGTGTTCGCCGCGCGGTCCATGATCACCACGCCCCTGCCGCGTGCGGTGGTCGCGACAGCCGGAACTTCCTGGAACCCGTCGAGGGTCGCGACGAAGCACTCGCGTTGAGCGAACGCACCCGATGCGAGGACAGCGGCGGCGACCGAGACGCGCGCTGCAGAACGTGAGAAACAGTGACGGAGCGACATGGAGCCTCCTGTTGGCCAAGTGCCTGGCTACTCGCGCAGCGAGTAGCGCGACCCGCGCACCGACGCAGCTGAAGGGAGTCGAAAGAGAACGCCTCCGACGCGCCACGAGAACCGCGTCGCGAGGTGCGCCGCTCGGTCGCATTCGCACCCGCCAAGCTGCGCGCCTCGAGCGAAAGTCTAGGCGCGACCCACGGAGCACGGGTGAACGGTGTGGAAAGCTTTGCCGCCTGCTGACCCGTCCGCAGTGGTTGCTTCGCACTATGCTTGGGGTACTCCCTGCCTCCCGCGCTTCGAACGCCGAGCGGAGATTCCACCGAACCCGCGACGCGCCACAGAGCGTCGCAAGCACCCTGCTCGACACCCCAGCCCCGAGGCTCTCTCCGTGCGACGTTTTCGTTGCGCCCATGCGGCGCTTGCCTGCAGTTTTCTCACTCCCGCTGCCTTCGCGCAGCAGTTTCAGCACCAAGTGGGCCTCCTGCCCGGGGTGGCGCGCTGGTCGGAAGGCGTCGAGCTCGCCGACGTCGACAAGGACGGCGACCTCGACGTGTTGTTCGCGGACGGTGACGGCTTCAACGCCGCCGGCGCCAAGCGCCAGAACATCCTGCTCATCAACCAGTTCGTACCCACGGGCACGCTGAGCTTCACCGACGAGAGCGTCGCACGCCTGGGCGTGCGCGTGTCGAACGCGAAGATGGTGATCACCGGCGACGTCAACGGCGACGGCTGGGTCGACCTGCTGTACGCCAACGCCTTCGACACCGACACGCCGTTCCTCTACATCAACCAAGGCGCGTCGAATCCCGGCGTGTTCACGATGGAGAGCGCCACGCGCGGCCTCACCGCAGCGCTCTCGTCGGGCGGCGCGATGTTCGGCGACGTCGACAACGACGGCGACCTCGACCTGTTGATCAACAACGGCTACCTGGGCCAGTCGCGCAAGCCCAAGCTGTACCTCAACAACGGCTCGGGCTTCTTCACGGACTCGCTGGCGAACATCTCGGCCGCGGCGAACAAGTCTTCGCAGATGGACGTGCAGCTGGTCGACATCGACGCCGACTGGGACCTGGACTTCGTCGGCTTCAACCGCGCGTCCAACGGCGGCGCAGCGCACTACCTGATGCTCAACGACGGCGCCGGCGTGTTCACCAACGCCGCTGCCACGATCCCGTCGAACACCAGCAGCACCTACGAGGGCGAAGTCGGCGACCTCGACGGCGACACCGACATCGACATGTTCCTGGTGAGCTCGAACGGCTTCGCGGAGGGCGCGATCCGCAGCAACTTCGCGCCTTCGGGGCCGCTGGGCTTCACGCAGCTGGCGACCCTCGCGGACGGCAACGACGACAACGAGATCGCGCTGTTCGACTGGGACGTCGACGGCGACTTCGACGTGCTCGTCGGCTCGCTGTCCGCTGGCTCCGAGACGTTCTGGCGCAACAACGGCGGGCTGGGCTTCACCAACGTCAGCGCGACCACGATCACGCAGCTCACCGACTCCACGCTCGACCTGGCGGTCGGCGACCTCAACAACGACGGCCGCTACGACATCGTCACGGCCCAGGGTGAGTCGGGTTCGTTCGTGAACAAGGTCTACCTCAACAACGGGGCGATCGACGTGCTCCGCCCGATCGTCACGGCCCAGACGGCGCAGACGCCGCCCTCGGCCAGCGCGCCGACGGTCGTGCGCGCCAAGGTGCGCGACCAAGTGCAGGACGACTCAGTCAGCTACGTGACGGGCGAAGCGCACTACGCGATCCGCACGCCGGCGACGCCGGCTGCGGCGAGCGTTTCGATCGGCGTCGGCGGGCTCAGCCAGACGAACGTCGCTGTGAACAACGCGCAGGGACTGCTGTGGTCGAACGCGACCGCGGCGTCGCAGACGATCACGCTCACGAGCGCGCCGCACGACTACGTCGTCGCCGTGCTCGGCGCGGGCCAGTCCGTCGAGCACGTCCTGCCGCGGCCGGGCGTCTACAACTACACCGTCACTCCGCTCGGCGCGGCGGGCACGATCACGGTCAGCGGCACGCCGGCGCTGGTGTCGATGCTGCGCGTCGGCGTCGGACAGCACCGCGCGGCGCTGCCGGACACGGCGAGCGGCGCGGGCCTCACGCTGTTCTACGAGCTCGATTTCCGCGACGCGGCGAACAACCGCACGGTCACCTCGACGGCCTCGGTGTCGCTGCTCAACTGCAGCGTCAGCGTGTACTGCACGGCGAAGATCAACTCGCAGACCTGCGTGCCGGCGATCGGCTCGAGCGGCATCGCGAGCCTGGCGAGCGCGACGCCGTTCCTGATCAGCGCGACCAACGTGCTGAACCAGAAGCAGGGCTTGTTGTTCTACGGCTACGGCCCGAACGCGGCGCCGTTCCAAGGCGGCTTCCTGTGCGTGGCCACGCCGCTCAAGCGCACCGCCGCACAGAGTTCCGGCGGCAGCCCCGCGGGCAACGACTGCACCGGCGTCTACACGGTCGACTTCAAGGCGCGCATGCTGTCGGGGGTCGACCCGCAGCTGCAGATCGTCGGCCAGCAGGTCAACGGACAGTTCTGGAGCCGCGACCCCGCCGACCCGTTCACCACGGGCCTCACCAATGCGGTGAGCTTCAAGATCTGCCCGTAGTCGAGCCGGTCACAACCGCCGCTTGCGCGCCGCACATCGGGCGCGCAAGCGGCGGCTTCGTTGCCGGACAGTGCCCAGGAGACAGCGCCCAGGGCACAGCACTCAGCAGACAGCGCTCAAACCAGCGTCAACCAGCCGTGCCGGTCGGCGACCTCACCGCGCACGATGGCGAGGTAGGCCTGCTGCAACCGCTCGGTGAGCGGACCTCGCGCGCCAGCTCCGATCGGCTTGCGGTCGATCGAGCGCACCGGAGTGATCTCGGCTGCAGTTCCGGTGACGAACACCTCGTCGGCGACGTACAGCATTTCGCGCGGGATGCGTGTCTCGAGGACCTCGAGCCCCAGCTCGCGCGCCAGCGTCAAGACACAACCGCGGGTGACGCCCTCGAGGATCGAGGAGCCGAGCGAGGGCGTGAAGAGCTTGCCGCGCGCGACGACGAACAGGTTCGCGCCGCTGCCCTCGGAGAGATAACCCTCGTGGTCGAGCGCGATGCCATCGTCGAAGCCGTTGCCGCGCGCCTCGAGCAGGATGTGCATCGAGTTGAGGTAGTTGGCGGCCGCCTTGGCCATGGTCGGCAAGGTGTCCGGGGCCATGCGGCGCCAGCTCGACACGCACATCGCGATGCCGCGAGCGTAGGCCTCCGGGCCGAAGTGCGCGCCGTGTTCGATCACGATCACGCTCATGTCGACCGGACTGTTCGAAGGGTCGACGCCGAGCGCGCCGCAACCGCGAAAAACCAGCGGGCGGATGTAGCAGGACTTGAAGCCGTTCGCGCGCACCGTGGCGAGCACGGCCTCGCGCGCTTGCGCGAAGTCCCAGCGCAGCGGCAGCTCGCTGATGCGGCACGAGTCGAGCAAGCGCTTGACGTGCGCATCGAGCTGCACGATCGCCGTTCCCTGCCCAGCCGCGCCGCCGTGCCCATTCGCGTAACCGCGCAACCCCTCGAACACGCTCGTGGCGTAGTGCAGCGCGTGAGTCGCGACATGCACCTGCGCATCACGCCACTCCACGAGTTGGCCGTTGTGCCAGACCTTGGCTTGCGTGGGCAGCTTCATCGCGCGTCGGTGCTCCTGGAATCTTGGCGCGCCGCGGCGGCCGGGGGGCGGATGATACGCTCGTGCCATGAACATCCAAGACGCACCCCACGGCATCAACGTGGTCGTCGAAACGCAGGCGGGACGGGTCTACATCGGCCGCTTCGACAGCGCGAACGGCTTCCAGGCGCTGATGCACGACTGCGACATCCGCGACTTCAAGCCGGGCGAAGACCGCGAGCCCTTCATCCGCGAGACGGCGACCTACGGCATCGACGTCAAGGAGCGCGACTGCGCCGTCGACTGCCTGCAGGTGACGCGCGTGAGGTTGCTGCGCGACATCCCCAAGCTCTGAACGCACGCAGCCGCCTGGCTCACCGTGGCACGTTCGCGCACGCCGATTCTGCTCGCGCTGGCGGTCCTGACGATCTGGACGCTGCTGGTGCGGCTTTGGGGCTACGACTTCGGCGTGCCGCTCATGAAGGAAGCCGACACCTTCATCGTCGAACACGTGCGCATGCTGAACGAGGGCGAGGTCAAGATCGACCGCGCGCAGTCGGCGCTGCAGTACCCCTCGCTGCTCGCCGAGCTCGTCGCGCTGTTCTCGGATCGCAAGCTCGAGCCGACCGGCGCCGAACGCACGCTCGGTGATCACCTCGCCAGCGCCGCGGCGCTGTGGCTGCACGTGCGGCTCGCCGTGGTGCTCGCGAGCGTGCTCCTTGTCCCGGCGACCTTCGCGCTCGCGCGGCGTTTCGTCGCCGACGGCTGGGCGCTGTTCGCAGCGGCGTTGACGAGCTTCAGCCTGCTGCACGTGTGTTTCGCGCAGCAGGCGCGCTGCCACGCCCTGGTCGCATCGCTCGCCGCCTGGTCGGTCGTCGCGATTCTGTGGATGCGACGCAGCCCGTCGTGGCGCTCGTACGGAGCGTGCTCCGTGCTCGTCGCACTTACCGCAGGCGCCTTCCACTCGGGGTTGGCGGTCCTCGCACCGCTCGCAGCCGCGCAGTTGCTGCGCCGCGACAAGCGTTGGACGGACGCGCGGATCTTGCTGCCGCTCGCCTTGACCGCGGCCTCGGTGCGCGTCTTCTACTGGTACTACTTCGACGTCGACGCCCGCGCCGCCAAGGGCGAGAACGACGGACTGCTCGAAGCGCTGATCAACGGCATGTTCGACGGTTCAGGCTTCGCGCGGCTGGGTCGGACGCTGTGGTACTACGAGCCGGTGCTGACGCTGTTCGTCGCGCTCGCGCTCGCGACGACCCTCGCCACGCGCGGCAAGCGACCGCTCGGCGCGAAGCCGGTCGAACGCGCCGACGCGCTCGTGGTCGCCAGCTACGTCGCGCCGTACCTGCTGCTCGCCGGCTTCTTCAGCGAGACCTTCGAGCGCTTCCTGCTGCCGCTCGTGCCCTACTTCGCCGTGTTCGCAGCCTGGGGACTGTGTCGCCTGCAGCTCTCGCTCGCACGGGCACGCGGCGCCTTCGCACTCGCCTGCGTGGCCCTGCTCGCCATCCCCCTCGCCGCTTCAACGAAGCTCAGCTGGCTGCGCGGGCAGGACTCGACGGTGGACGAAGCCACCGCGTGGGTCGAGCGCAACGTGACGTCGCCCGCGACGCAGCCGATCTACGCGCTGCCGCCGCTGGATTTCGGCGTGCTGCGCACGCGCGAGAGCCTGCGCCCGCCCTACTTCACGCCCTGGACGCTGTACCAGAACCGCCTGCCAGACGAGGCGCGCGCGGAGCCGCTGTACCGCATCCACTGGCTGGCGGCGAAGGAAGGCCACTCAAAGCTCGACACGCACGAACAGATCGAGGCGTACCTGCGCTCCCACGGGCCGGGCGTGTTCGCGATCGAGCGCCTCCACGCCAACCAGAGCGCATCCCGAGCCGCGATCGTCGACACCCTCGTCGCGCGCGGCCGCTTGCTCGCGCGCATATCGCCGGACGGCGATCCGCACTACACCGAGCACAAGCTCTGGGAGCAGGACGTCGAGGCGCCGGGCTGGCGCCACGTGACGCTGCGCGTGCTGCGTGCGCGCGCCTTCGGCCCGGTCATCGAGTTCTACGAACTGCCCTGAAATGGGGCCTGAAGTGGGGCCTGAAGCGCGGCCTGGCTCTGGGCCAAGAAGATCTGGGCCCGAATCGCCACCGCCGTGCGACGCGTTCTCTGAGCGCGCGGCAGGCTCAGAGCATCGAGTGGCACGCGCCGCGCGCCAGCGCGTACGGCTGCGCGTGTCTCATCCCACGCGGCGGCGGAACGGCGCGAGAAACTCACGCGCGACTTGTTTGGCGCGGCCGAACAGCCCGCTCGCCTCGCATTCGAGCGTGAGCGTGGCCGAGGGGATTCCGTCGGGGCCCTCCACTCGAATGCGCACGCTCGCGGCGCCGCCCAGCAGCCCACCCGAACGCTCGCAGTGCAGTTCGAGCCGTTCGGCGTCTTCGCGCACGAGCTTCCACGCCGCGAGGTCCGCGACCATGTCCTTGGCCTCGGAGAAGACGTCCTCGCGGCGTACGGCGACCCGCATCGGCCGCAGTACGGCGTCGGACTCATCGTCCGTGGTGCGGAAGCTCGCCATGTTCGCAGTTCGTCCGACGCGCGGCTCGCATGGCCTACTTGGCCGCGGCGAGCTTGTTCAGCGCCTTCTGCAGGCGGCTCTTGCGGCGCGCCGCGGTGTTCTTGTGGATCACGCCGTGCTTGGCGGCCTTGTCGGTGCGCTTGACCGCGGTGCGCGCAGCGGCGTCGCGCTTGGCGGGCTCGGCGGTCAGCGCGGCCTTGACCGCGGACTTGAGCGCGGTGCGCTCGGCGCGGTTCTTCAGACGGGCCTGTTCGTTGGTGCGGACGCGCTTGGCAGCTTGCTTGGAGTGAGTCATTGTGCTTGTTCGGAGGTCGAAATCGGGGACTGGCTAGCGAGAAGCTCGCTGCCGGTTGGTTCTGGGGATCAGGGCGGCCCGCCGAGCGCAGACGGCTAGCGGAACTGCTCCATCTTGGCGGCCACGTCGCGGTAGCCGATATCCACTTCGTAGATGCGCGCATAGTAAGCGCGGGCATCGCCGGCGGCGCCCTCGGACTCGGCGATGAGCGCGAGGTTGTAGAGCACCTCCTTGGCGCGCTCGTCGACGTCCGCGACGCCTTCGAGAACGCGCAGGTACTCCTTCTTGGCGAGGTCGGCGTAGCCCTTGTGCTGGAAGCACTGCGCCATCGCGAGGCGCGAGTCGCGCTGCACGCGCGGGTCGGCGTTGGCCTTCTGGAACTCCGCCAGGGCGGCGTCGAATTCCTTGCGCTTCATCAGCCGCTTGCCGAGTTGGAAGCGCAGCTGAGCGTCGGTCGGGTGCACGTCGACGCGCCGGCGGTAGTCCTCGACTTCCAGGTCGAGCAACTCGCCCTCGAGCCGGCTGGCGAGCGCGGCGTCGCCCTCCTTGTCCGCCTTGGCGATGCGCTTCTTCAGCGCCTTGGAGCGCAGGTCGCCGACGCGTGCGGCGACTTCGAAGCTGTCCTTGCGGTACTGGAGCGCACGTTCGGCGACGTCGAGCGCGGCTTCGTAGTCCTTGAGGCGCTCGTGCACGTCGGCGAGCTGCAGCATCAGCTCGGGGTCCTTGGGCGACTCGGCGTAGGCCGCCTCGAGCCGATCGCGCTGCGCCTGCAGGTCCTCCTGCGAAACCTGGAAGCGCTTCGTGCGCTCGAGGTCGGCGTTGTGGTCCTTGTTCTTGATCTGCTCGCGGCTGTGCTGAACCTGGTCGAAGCGCCCGGCCTGCAGCGCGCGCTCCGCCGCGAGGTTCTTGCGCGCCTTGAGCGCTTCCTGGTCGCGCGGGTCGGCCTGCAGCGCACGCTCGTAGTACTCGAGCGCCTTGGCGTGATCGCCCAGGCGGTACGACAGCGCACCCGCACGCTTCAAACCCTCGGGATTCTTCGGCGCGATCTCGGCTACGAACTCGTACACCGCGCGCGCGGACTTGGTCCAACCAGCGCCCTCACAGCTGATACCGAGCAGCAGGTTGGCCTCTTCGTCGAGCGGGTTGCCGGCGAGGTAGCCCTCGAGACTCTTGGCGGCCGCCGCGTGCTTGCCGGCCTTGGCGAGCGTCTTCGCCATGGCGAGCGGGCCGGCGCCGGCGAGCGCTTTGAACAGCTTGCCGCCCGAGTTCTGCTCCGCGCGCTTCTTCAGCGCCTGGCGCAGGCCGCTGCGCGCCTCCGCGAGGTCGGGGTCGAGCTCCAAAAGCTGCTGGAACACCTCGACCGCGAAGTCGTAGTTGCGCCGGCGCAGGGCCTCGTCGGCCTTCTGGAGATGCTTCGAATAGTCCAAGGGAAACGTCGGATGGCTCGCTTGCGCGACCGCGACCAGTGCGTCGGGCGGCGCGCTGACCAGCGCAACGGGCTGGGGAGTTGCGCGTCCCGCCGGCGCGGAGAGGCGCGTCACCGGCGCGGGTGCGGCCGAAAACGAGGGGCGGAGAGACTACCGGCGCGGCGAAAACCCGTCAACGCGAGGCTACAGTTGGGGGGAGTCCCCTCCGCACGCCCGATCCGCCATGACCGCTCCGCTCGACTTCCGCCTGACGCTCTACCCCGACCCGGTGCTGCGCAAGGTCGCCGCACCCGTGCCGGCGTTCGACGACGAGTTGCGCGCCAGGGTGGCGGCCATGTTCGAGCTGATGTACCGCAGCAACGGGGTCGGCCTCGCGGCGCCGCAGGTTGGCCTCAACCAGCGCATCCTGGTGCTCAACCCCTCCGGTGAGCGCGCGCAGGCCGACCAGGAACTGGCGCTGGTCAACGTGACGATCCTCGAGCGCTCGGGGGCGCCGACGAGCTACGAGGAAGGCTGCCTGTCGTTCCCCGAGATCTACGCCGAGGTCAAGCGACCCGACCGCTGCAAGGTGAAGGCCTTCAGCCCGGACGGATCGCCCATCGAGCGCGAGTTCGACGGCTTCACCAGCCGCGTGATCCAGCACGAGTACGACCACCTCGAGGGCGTGCTGCTCGTCGACCGGATGTCGCTCGCCGACAAGCAGCGGCACAAGGTCGCGCTCGAGAAGCTGGTCGAGCGCTACAAGCGCGCTCGCGCCTCGGGTGCGGCGCGTCCGTGAACGTGCGGCGTGACTGGCGCGGCCCGGCTTCGGCCGCGGGCGCCGTGGTCTCGATCGGCGTGTTCGACGGCGTGCATCTGGGCCACCAGGCGATTTTGGCCGCGAATCTGGCGCGCGCTCGCCAACTGGGCGCGACGCCGACGGTCGTCACCTTCGACGGGCACCCCAAGCAGCTGTTGCTGGGCCGTGCGCCGCGCACCCTGACGAGCCTGGGCCACCGCCTGGAGCTGTTCGCCGCGGCCGGGATCGAGCAGACCGTCGTGCTCGAGTTCGACGCCGCGCTGCGCGAGTTGTCCGCCGAGCGCTTCGCCCGCGAGGTCCTCGTCGAAGGCCTGGGCGCGCGCGCCTTCGTGCTGGGCTTCGACAGCAAGTTCGGCCGCGACCGGCGCGGTACGCCCGAGCTGCTCCGCGCGCTGGGTCTGGAGGTCGAGGTCGTGGGCCAAGTCCTCGTCGGCCAGCACGCCGTTTCGAGCACGGCGATCCGCGAGGCCGTCGAGTTGGGCGACCTCGAGCGCGCCCGCGCCATGCTCGGCCGCCCCGTCAGCGTGATGGGCGAGGTGGTGCGCGGTGCGGCGCTGGGGCGCGAGTTGGGGTTCCCGACGGCCAACATCGACCCGCACCACGAGCTCGAGCCGCCCTCCGGCGTCTACTACGGTCACCTGCGCATCGTCGCGGGCCCGGGTGGCGAGCGGCGCGCCGACGCCGAGCGTCTGTGGCCGGCGGTGGCCAACATCGGCACGCGCCCTACCGTCAGTCCGGGCCTTCCCGAGCGCCAGCGCCTCGAGGCGCACATGCTCGACTTCCAAGGCGACCTGTACGGATCGACCGTCGAATTGCAGTTCCTCGGGCGCCTGCGCGACGAACAGCGCTTCCCGTCGGTCGGCGCGCTCAAGGCCCAGATCGCGTCCGACGTGGCGCGGGCGCGCGAACTGTTGCGCGAGTAGTGGGTTGATTCGAAAGACCGCCGCAGGTGTCAGGTGGTTCGGCGCTCCCCGCAAGGCGCGAGGATTCCAGGTGACCGGCCTTCTGTCGCCGTTCCGGAGCAACGCTGCGGGGGGGCGCCGAGGCGCCTGAGATGTGCGGCGAAGTCTTGAATCACCCCACGAGCCGCCCAGCAGGTTGACCGCCGCGCCGCGGCTCCCCATAATCCTCGCCCCCATCGCGCGCTTCGCCCGCCCCCAACGGCGCTGGCGACGGGACGCGAGGGCGGTGCAGCGCACGCGGCGCACCAGGTGGGCAGGTAGCTCAGTCGGTAGAGCACTTGACTGAAAATCAAGGGGTCACCAGTTCAAGTCTGGTTCTGCCCACCACCTTCTCTTCGCGCCGGCCGTCGCGCGACGCCCGGCGCTTGTGTGTCTGTGCGCGCGGGCGCGCAGCGTGCGCTCGGACGCGACCGCTGGGCCCAACGCTCGAGCGCCACCGAACGCGCCCACGACCAGGCCCACGATGGGCCCCACCCGCCGCCCACTGCGCCATGAACCCGTTCCAACCCCTCGTCATCCGCCGCAGCGACCCGGCCAAGCTCGAACTCGAGTGGGCCGACGGTCACAAGACGGTCTACACCGCCGCCCAACTCCGCGGCGTCTGCCCCTGCGCCGGTTGCGTCAACGAGGTCACGGGCAAGCGCATGCACGACCCCGCCAGCGTGCCGGCCGACCTCACTCAGGCCGATGTGCGCATGGTGGGGAACTACGCAATCGCGCTGCGCTTCAGCGACGGGCACGACACGGGGATCTTCCCCTACCGCTTCCTGCGGGACCGCGATCCCCAGCTGGCCTAGAGGACTCCAGGCGTGGAGCAGGACCAGCCGGGCGGCGACGACGAATTCGAAGTGGCGCCGGGCGTCCGGATTCGACGCAGCGAGCTGAAGTTCACGCCGCTGCGCGCGGGCGGCCCCGGCGGCCAGAACGTGAACAAGGTCTCGAACGGCGTCGAACTGCGCTGGAACCTCGCAACCAGCCCCGCGCTGCGGCCCGACCAGCGCGAGTTGCTGCGCGAGAAGCTGGGCAAGCGCGTCAACGGCGAGGGTGAGTTCATCCTGCGCGCCGTGGAGTTCCGCGAGCGGCTGGCCAACCTCGAGTCCGCCCAGCAGCGCTTCGTCGCGCTGCTCTCCGCAGCCCTGAAGCAGCAGCCGCGCCGCCGCGCCACCCGCCCCACACGCGGCTCGGACCGACGCCGGCGCGAGGCCAAGTCGCACCGCTCCGCCGTGAAGCGGGAACGGCGCTCGGGGACGGACGAGTGACCGCGAATGCTCCTGAGAAGCCTGAACGCTCGGTTAGAAACACCCGTTTTTCGTGCGCGGCGCAGGGTTCAACGCGCGCACAAAACGACGCCCCAAGGCGTCCGCATCCGGGCCGCAAGAGCTGACTCAAACTACTGTCAGAAAGTGACTTACGTCATCCGACGTGGCTCGGACGGCAGTTCCCGCGCCAGGAAGTCGCTCTCGCGACCGATGGGCCCCGAACGGCCCAAGGGCCCTCAGAACGCGCTCGGGGTCTTGCTCCGAGCACCGTCGCGCGGCAACTTCTGCGCGCACTAGACCCCATCCCTTCTCTCTGGTGTCTCTCTCTCTCTCTCTTGGAGTTAATCCTCATGAATAAGTTTGTTCTCGGCGCGCTCGCCCTCACAGCGGCAAGCACGCCCAGCCTCGCTGGTGAGGCGGACTCGCTGATCCTCGACCGGGACATCGAGAGCCTGGCGAGCAGCCTGACGCAAAACAGCGGTGGCAGCACGGTTGCCGTCTCGGGCTTCCTGCGCAGCAGCTACGCGTTCTCCGGCGACGTCGACACCGACACCAGCACCGCTGGGAGCCAAGACCTCGGCGGCTTCTCGATCGACGACGCGCGTCTGATCGTCACGGGCAGCATCGGCAAGTACGGCGTCGTCCTCGAGATGGACGGCTCCGCCGACCCTGACTTCGCGACGACGCCCGCTGGAGTCGCAGGCTTCACGGGCGCCTACGGCGCCACCGGTGGCGTCGGCCCCGTCGGCGTCCTGGACGCCTACGCGACGTTCGCCATCACCGACCAGATCAAGGGTCAGATCGGCAACTTCCGTCCGGCGTTCCTCGCCAGCTCGCTGCGCCAGGAAGACGGCCTCCTGTTCCAGGACCGCTCGTTCCTCGGCCAGCTGTTCGCCTTCCGTGACCAAGGCGTACAGTTCAGCGGAACTTTCGAGATGCTGAACTTCGCCCTCGCGCTGCAGAACGGCACCGACGGCGCTGGGGATGAGCTCGCGATCTCCGGTCGCGCCAGCTTCACCGTCATGGGCGCTGCGCCCGGCAAGACCGAAGGTGCGCTCGGCCAAGGCGACGACACCTCGTTCACGGTCGGCGTGGGTTACTACGACGACGCGAACATCACGGACGGCACCGCGATCGCGGTCGACGGTCAGTTCGGCATGGGCCAACTGAGCGCCGCCTTCGAGTTCGTCGACCTCGACGCCGGTTTCGGCGACACCACCCCGTTCAACGCCCAGGTCGGCTTCATGGTCGTCCCGGACGAGTGGGAAGTGGCCGCCCGTTACGAGGACTTCGACTCGGCCACGGACACGACCGCCATCACCGTCGGCGTCAACTGGTACCACAACGGCCACGCCGCCAAGTGGCACCTCAACTACATCACCGTCACCGACGACGTGAGCGCCAACGAGGCTGACATCGTCCAACTCGGCATGACGGCCGCGTTCTGATCCGAACGCACCGGCCGGCGGAAGCCGCCCGTCGCCGACGCGCGCGTCGCGTCGCCTGACCCAGGCAGCCGCCCCCAAGATCCAGAGGCCCCGCGCGCGTCGCGGGGCTTCTTCTTTTTCCGGAGCCTTGGCGCGCATCCAAAGCTGTGCGCGGGAGGATGGATCGACTAGGACCGCGTCTGCTCCATGCACCGAGCCCTTTTCGCCCTGCTGCTCGCACTCGCCAGTTGCCAGCCGGCGGCGCGCGTAGCCGCTCCCCCAGCCCCTGATTCGCCAGCCATCGCCCCCATGTCGAACTCCGTCGCCGACCAGCGCCCCACCAACCGCCTCGCGCACGAGACCAGCCCGTACCTGCTGCAGCACGCGCGCAACCCGGTCGACTGGTACCCCTGGGGCCCCGAAGCGCTCGAGCGCGCGCGGCGCGAGAACAAGCCGATCTTCCTCTCGATCGGCTACTCGGCCTGCCACTGGTGCCACGTGATGGAGCACGAGAGCTTCGAGAACCCTGCGATCGCCGCGTTGATGAACGAGCACTTCATCAACATCAAAGTCGACCGCGAGGAGCGCCCGGACCTCGACGACATCTACATGAAAGCCGTGCAGGCCATCAGCGGCTCGGGCGGCTGGCCGATGAGCGTGTTCCTCACGCCCGAGCTCGAGCCGTTCTTCGGCGGCACCTACTTCCCGCCGGTGCGGCGCTACAACCGCCCGAGTTTCCCCGAGGTCGTCGTGTCACTGGGCAACGCGTGGGTCAAGGACCGCGAGAGCATCGTCAAGCGCGGCAAGGCGCTCGCGGACATGATCCGCGCCGACGGCGGAGCGAAGGCGGTCGCCGAGCTGAACGCGAATGCGCTCGACGCTTCGCTCGCGATGCTCGGTCAAAACTACGACCCGCAGTGGGGCGGCTTCGGCGACGCGCCGAAATTCCCGCACGCGATGGACCTGCGCGTCGTGCTGCGCCATGCGCTGCGCACGAACAGCGACGGCGCGCGCGCGATGGTCACGCACACGCTCGACAAGATGGCCGCGGGCGGCATGTACGACCAGCTCGGCGGCGGCTTCCACCGCTACAGCACCGACGAGAAGTGGCTGATCCCCCACTTCGAGAAGATGCTCTACGACAACGCGCTGCTCGTGCCCGCGTACCTCGAGGGTTACCTCGCCACGGGCAACGCCGAGTACGCACGCATCGCGCGCGAATGCTGCGAGTGGGTGCTGCGCGAGATGGTCACGCCCGAGGGTGCGTTCGCGAGCACGCAGGATGCCGACTCAGAGGGCGAAGAGGGCAAGTTCTTCGCGTGGACGCCGGCCGAACTCACGGCCGTGCTCGGCGCGCGCGAGGGCGCCTGGGCCGCGGCTTGGTGGGGCGTCACCGACGAAGGCAACTTCGAGCACGGTACGAGCGCGCTGTGGCGGCCCGAGCCGGCAGCGGACGTCGCGAAGGCGCTGCGCATCGACGAATCCACGCTGCGGACGGCGATGGAAGCGGCGCGCGCCAAGCTCTGGCGCGCGCGCGAACAACGCGTGCACCCGGGCAAGGACGACAAGGTGCTCGCGAGTTGGAACGGCCTGATGATTTCGGCGCTCGCGCAGAGCTACCAGGTGCTCGGCGACGAGCGCTACCTCGCCGCAGCGCGCGGCTCGGCGAACTACGTGCTCAAGGGCATGCGCCAGAGCGACGGCGCGCTGCTCGCGACCGCGAGGCACGGCAAGGCCAAGCTCAACGCCTACCTCGACGACTACGCCTTCGTGAGCCAGGGCCTGCTCGACCTGTACGAAGCGGACTTCGATCCGAGTTGGATCCACGAGGCGCTGGCGCTCAACCGCGTGCTCGACGAACGCTTCTGGGACGGCGAGAACGGCGGCTGGTTCACGACGGGCTCGAACCACGAGCAGCTCATCGCACGCCTCAAGTCACCGCACGACGGAGCGTTGCCCGCCGGCGGAAGCGTGCAGGCGCTCAACCTGCTGCGCCTGGCCGAGCTCACCGGCCGAGGTCCGCTGGCCCAACGCGCGGAAGCCGCGATCAAGTCGGTCGGCGCGCTCGCCAACCGCTACCCGGCGGCTTTCAGCCAACTGTTCATCGCGGTCGACTTCCTTGCCGCTTCGCCGCGCGAGTTGGTCGTCGCCGGAGAACTTTCCGACGCGCGCACGCAGGACTACTTGCGCACGATCCGCGGCCGCTTCGCGCCGCAGCGCGTGGTGGCGCTCGCCGACGCGCGCGCGGACCGCGAGGCCATGCCCGTGCTCGATGGAAAATCGGCCGGCCCGGCTGGACCGCGTGTGTACGTGTGCCGCAACTACGCCTGCCAGCGCCCGGCCGAGTCGCTCGCCGAACTCGCCGAGCAGTTGGACGAGTGAACGCGGCGCCGGAGGCGCGACGAGCACTGCGTGGCGCCGGAGGCGCTCCGAGCAGTGCCGGGCGCTGGACGCGCTACGAGCATCGGGCCCGTGCGTTAACGTGCTCGGATGACGATCTGTCTCTTCGCACCCGCCCTGCTCGCTCTCGCGCCCGCCCAGGGCAACGCCGACGCCGCCGCCGCCAAGAGCTGGACGCAGCCGTACGCCAACGCACTCGGCAACTCGTTCGTCGACGTCGCGCCGCTGCGTGTGGCGCCAGGCGACACGCAGCCGCTCGACGTCGGCAAGCTGATCGGCGAACCGGTGAGCTGGGACGGCGTGGTCTTCGTGCTGTGCAACTCGGGCTCGCTGCAGGTGCGCGCCTTCGACGCCGCCACACGCCGCCTGATCCGCCACAACCCCGTGCGCGGCGACGACTGGAACTCGCTCGTCGTGTGGAACTGGCGCGCCGGCGTCGTCGGCGACAGCGGCGTGGCGTTCTTCGATCTGCTGCGCGAGCAGAAGAGCTGGACGCCGGGGCCGCGGCTCGAAGTCGCCAAGCTCGAGACGCCGCGCCTGCACG
>Ga0169931_10001397_pt1 | contig 39778 bp, 35 predicted proteins | sample Kivu_15m_20L_FD_129675 | JGI IMG/M metagenome (GOLD analysis project Ga0169931, IMG submission 129675) | Freshwater microbial communities from Lake Kivu, Western Province, Rwanda to study Microbial Dark Matter (Phase II) - Kivu_15m_20L... | ecosystem: Environmental > Aquatic > Freshwater > Lake... | reverse complement strand
GGTCTGATATAGTCCTGAATCGTAGGCGTTGCTGGGGAAAATGACGGATTTTAGGGTCAGTGCGATGCACAAACTAGCCGACATAATTCCCAAGGATTTTCGCGACATTCTGTGTAATGATAGCGCAACGATTACGGGGAAGTAAAGCCATCCGGCGGGGTGAGAAAATAATAGGATGAGGATACAGAGGAAGACGCCGGCAGTTTGCCAGACTTGCGTTGTATGCTTAGGCAGGTTGTCGATCAACAGCAGGGTACACAGGAAAGCCCAGGTGCACAAACCTATTTCGCTGTAGCCGATAAAGAAAAGTTCTGATCCGCCGCAGATGATCAGCAGGAACAATATCCAACGGTGCTTGTGGCGGGCGAAAGCAATCCAAGTGGCCCATGCCATGAGCGGTAGGATGAGATTTAAGCCCTGTAAAACAATCGATATTGGGGCTCCAAGTGCGGTGAGCAATTGCCCTGGCCATACGAGGAGTTCGCAAGCGAACCGGTCGTAGAACAGCGCTTGGTGATTGAGGATTCGGAAAAGGGTGTAGGCACTATCGTTATGCAACCATCGTTCTTCGCCCAGGTGATAAACCACAAACAGCCAAAGCGGCCAAATTAAACCTTCGGCGTATTGACCCATCCACCGGGATTTTGTTGTGATCGCAGGGTTTGATGGGTTGTCCATGACGGTTTATTCCTCGGCCAAAACCACCTCGGTGTCCAAAACGGTTTTCACGATTTCGGGCTGGTCGTCTTTTTCTACCACCAAGTTGTCGATGATGAATTCCTGTCGCTCCGGGGTGTTTTTCCCCATGTAGTAGTTCAACAATTTTTCAATGTTCGATTCTTGGCTGAGGATGACGGGTTCTATGCGGATATCGGGGCCGATAAATCCAGCAAATTCGTCGGGCGATATTTCTCCAAGTCCTTTGAATCGCGTGATTTCGGGTTTGTTGCCCAATTTAGCAATGGCGTTTTTTCTTTCTTCGTCGGAGTAGCAATAGATGGTTTCTTTCTTGTTTCTAACCCTGAAGAGCGGTGTTTGAAGGATGTAAAGGTGTCCATTTCTCACTAGGTCGGGAAAGAATTGCAGGAAGAAGGTCATCAGCAGCAGGCGGATGTGCATGCCATCCACGTCGGCATCGGTGGCGATAACGATGCGGTTGTATCTCAAGTTTTCTAGGTCTTCTTCGATGTCGAGGGCGTGTTGCAGCAGGTTAAATTCTTCGTTTTCGTAAACGATTTTTTTCTTGAGGCCGTAGCAGTTGAGGGGTTTACCGCGCAAGCTAAAAACGGCTTGCAGATTGGGGTTGCGGCTTTTGGTAATGGATCCGCTGGCACTGTCTCCCTCGGTGATGAACAGGGTGGTTTCAAAACGCACATCGGATTTGGCATCGCTGAGGTGGGTTTTGCAATCACGAAGTTTCTTGTTGTGGAGGTTGGCGCGTTTGGCTCGTTCTTTGGCCAATTTTTGCACGCCGGCCATGTCTTTGCGTTCGCGTTCATTCTGCAGGATTTTTTTCAGCAGGGCGTCTGCAACGCTGGGGTTTTTATGCAGGTAGTCGTCGACGTTTTTCTTTACAAAGTCGAGCATGGCTGTTTTGATACTTGGGCCATTAGGTCCCATATCGGCACTGCCTAATTTGGTTTTTGTTTGACTTTCGAAAACCGGCTCCATGATGCGAATACTGATTGCGGCGGTGATGGAGGCTCGGATGTCGGAGGCGTCGAACTCTTTTTTATAAAATTCTCGGATGGTTTTCACGAAGGCTTCGCGGAATGCGGCCAGGTGGGTTCCTCCTTGGGTGGTATATTGTCCGTTTACGAAGGAGTAATATTCTTCGCCATAGGAATCGGTGTGGGTGAATGCCAGTTCTACATCGTCGTTTTTGACATGAATAATCGGGTATAGCGCGGCTTCGGCAGTAACCTTGTGTTCGAGCAAATCGAGGAGGCCTCGCCGCGACGCGTAACTTTCGCCATTGAAGCGAATGGTAAGGGCCGAGTTGAGGTAGGTGTAATTCTTGATTTGTTCACGCAGGAATTCGTTGATGAAACGGTAGTTTTTGAAGATGGAGACATCGGGTTCAAAAACCATCAAGGTGCCATTGGGCTCCGCGGTTTCTGTTTCTGGTGCATCCACCATCAGTTCACCGCGCTCAAATTCTGCCCGTTTGGTTTTGCCATTGCGGAAACTTTGTACCACAAAATAGTTCGAGAGCGCATTGACCGCTTTGGTACCTACCCCGTTCAAGCCCACCGATTTTTGGAAGGCTTTGGAGTCGTACTTTCCTCCGGTATTGATTTTGGATACGCAGTCGATGACTTTTCCCAAGGGAATTCCCCGACCCCAGTCGCGAATGGTTACCCGTTTGTCATCGATGGTGATTTCGATTTTCTTGCCGTTGCCCATGACGTGCTCATCGATGGAGTTGTCGACAATTTCCTTCACCAAGACATAAATACCGTCATCGGCGGCGGTACCATCGCCCAATTTCCCGATGTACATCCCGGGACGCAGGCGGATGTGTTCTTTCCAATCGAGACTCCTGATTTCGTCTTCGGTATACCTGGCCTGTTCGCTCATAGGTACAATATTAATGCTTGGATATTAACCACTATGCCCGAGTTTTTCACATCCTTCACTTATTTTCGCAACATGAAATGGTATGGATTGTTGGGTGTGCTTTTGATGATTTCGGGGTGCACTTCGAAATTTGATCAAGATTTGGCCAAGGTGGCGCCTTACGAGGCGATGATTGTGCCCAATGTTCAGTGGGATAAACTGCCCGATTCGGCAACGACTGCGTTGATGGAATTTGCCAAAATGCATCCTGAGTACAAGTATAGCAGCGACTTTGTTTACGTTTGTACCAAGTTGGCGGAGCGCCAGGGTATGGTTTTCAAAGCGGCCGAATACAGCGAATATTACATCGAGCAGTTCAAGCCCACCGGCAAACCTTTGATGGAAATGTTGGTCGTGGCCTCACACTATTATGAGCAGGGCGGGGCACTGGATAAGGCGTTGAAATACTATCAGCGATTGGCCAAAGAGTTTGGAAATGAAGAGGTTGGGAAACAAGCCATTGTGATGATAGATATGCTGAATTTGGGGCTTACAACGCCCGAGGCGCAGATGAATTACATCCTCCAAAAAGCGGCAAAAGATTCAGCCAAAACTGGGAATGCTCATTGATTCCTTCCATAGGGTACACGATTATTTGCGAATTTCGCTGACAGACAATTGCAATTTGCGATGTTCGTATTGCATGCCGGAGGAGGACTATGATTTTACCCCGGCAAGTCGGTTGATGCAGGCCGACGAAGTGGTGGCTATCGCCAAGGTATTTGTGGATGCGGGTGTGAAGAAAATCCGACTAACGGGCGGTGAACCTTTGGTGAGAAAAGACGCCGCCATCATCATAGAAAAATTGAGTGGTTTGGGGGCTGTTTTGACCATGACCACCAACGCCACCCGGGTGCATGAGTTTGCCGATTTGATGTGGGCTGCTGGCATGCGAACGATCAATGTGAGCTTGGATACGTTAAACCGCGACACCTTTTTGTTGTTGACCAAACGCGATTTGTTTGATCGGGTGAAAGAGAACATTGATGGTTTGTTGTTGAAAGGTTTTGGGGTGAAGGTGAATGCTGTTGTCATGAAGGGGGTAAACGATGCCGAAATTTTGGATTTTGTGCGATGGAGTGCGGTCTCGCCGGTGGATGTGCGGTTTATTGAATTTATGCCTTTTGAAGGCAATCACTGGCAGCGGGAAAAGGTGGTTACTTGGCAACAAATGTTGGAGGTAGTGCGTGCTGCTTATGGTGGGGATATAGAGTCGCTGCCGCGGAAGCCACATGAAACTGTGAAGCAGTATCGCGTGGCGGGTGCGCAGGGTACGTTTTCAGTGATCAGTACGTTGAGTGCTCCTTTCTGTGGCGATTGCAACCGCATGCGTCTGACTGCGGATGGCAAAATGAAAAATTGTCTATTTAGCAAGGGTGAAACCGATTTGTTGGCGGCACTGCGCAGGGGAGAGGATATCACACCCCTTATCCGTGAGACGGTGGGACTAAAAGCGATGGCATTGGGCGGACAGTTTTCGGCCGACATAGAAAATATCGATGCAAAAACCATTGTGAACCGCAGCATGATTACCATTGGCGGATAGTCTGTAAATTGCACCTCAATGACCCAAAGTTTAATTTCTGTGGCCGAGGCTAAGGTGCTGACCGGGGCGCATGTCTTGCGTTTACCGTGTACCCGAATGTTGTTGGGCGATGCTTTGGGTTTGGTTTTGGCCGAGGACGTGATTGCGCCATTGAATATGCCGGGATTTAACCAAAGCGCGATGGATGGCTATGCGTTTTCATGGGAGGGGTTTATACAGAATGGGGCATTGGCGATTGTTGGGGAGGTGGCTGCAGGGGCGGCCGAGGCAGGGCCGAGACCCGCCCCCAATCAAGCCGTGAGGATATTTACCGGAGCCCCGGTTCCGGATGGATTTGACACCGTGGTGATGCAAGAAAAGGTATCGGTGAGCCAAGGTGTATTGCACATCCTAGATGAAGGATTGGTGCAGGGACGGAATGTGCGTTTGGTGGGCAGTGAAATCGCGGAGGGTGCTTTGGCGATGCAGTCGGGGACCCCCCTAACACCTGCCGCCATCGGTTTTTTGGCAAGTTTGGGGATTACGCAGGTGTCGGTGATTCCAGCCCCAACAATTGCCTTGGTGGTGACGGGTGATGAGCTGCAGACGCCTGGGGTTGCGTTGACTTTCGGACAAGTATATGAGTCGAATTCGCAGTTGTTGCAAGCGGCGCTGCAGTGGTTGCGATTTTCACAAGTGAAAATTCATTATACAAAAGACGATTTGGATTCGTTGACACGCACATTGTCGGCGGCGATTGAGGTTTCGGATTTGGTTTTGCTCACGGGGGGTGTAAGCGTTGGGGATTATGATTTTGTACCCAAAGCCGCCGCCGCCGCGGGGGTAGAAACTGTTTTTCATAAAATCAAACAAAAGCCCGGAAAACCCTTGTTTTTTGGGGTGAAGAAGGGGGCTCATGCAAAATCGGAAATAGGTTCTGCGAATCAAACGGTGGTTTTCGGTCTGCCAGGAAATCCAGCATCGGTATTGACCTGTTTTTATCAGTACGTCACGCTGGCTTTGGAAAAACTCTCTGGGAGGTCGGTTACCATGAAGCCGTGTCGTGCTCAATTGCAATCGGACTATCAGAAACCCGCGGGCTTAACCCATTTTTTAAAAGCCGATTTGCATGCCGCTGCGGATGAGCATTCGTTTTCAACTGTGTTTCTGATGGGTGCTCAAGAATCGTTTCGCTTGAGTTCGTTCGCGGTATCCAACGCAATCGTTGAAATTCCCGCGGAGACCACAAGGGTTGAAAAGGGTGATTGGGTTAACGTTTACCCCATCCAATAAGTTGAAATTCTTTACCTTCGAAAGTCATGTTTGCATCGGAAGTACTTCTTTGTCTCGGATTATTTTCCCTGGTGGCGTTTATGTATTCGGCGGTTGGACATGGGGGTGCGAGTGGATATTTGGCACTTTTATCGCTTTATGATGTAGTGCCAGAATACATGAAGCCCATTGCGCTGGTATTGAATATGCTGGTGAGTGGAATTGCTTTCTTTCAGTTTTACCGACAAGGTCATTTTTTGTGGCGTCTTTTTTTGCCTATTGCGATATTCTCTGTTCCGATGGCGTACTGGGGCGGGTTAACACCGCTGAAGGATTTATGGTATCAGCGTGGATTGGGTATTTTTTTGTTGATTTCTGTGGTGATGCTGTTGTGGCCAAAAAGAACGGAGACGCCTGCATTGTTTAACTCGGCTGACTCGGATTCAAGCACTTCAAATACCGATGCACCGGATTCTGTGAACAAAAGGGTCGGTTGGTGGAACAAGAAAACAGGTGTGGCAGCTTTCATGGGTGCGGTCATCGGTTATGTCTCCGGTTTGTTGGGCATTGGTGGTGGAATTCTCCTTTCGCCGATGCTTTTGATGATCCGTTGGACCCATCAAAAGCAAACGGCTGCCATTAGTGCGGCGTTCATTTTTGTGAATTCGGCGGCTGGTTTGTATGCGTTTGTTCAACAGCACACACCTTGGATAACAACCGCTCAAAAGTTGGGCGGCACGGCGGATACAATGCTGGCTGGTCGATGTGCTTTCGGAGATCCTTGGTTTCAGGTGGTAGCAATCCTCTCGGTGTTGATTTTGCCCGTTTTGTTGGGCGGTCTTTTTGGGTCGTGGTACGGCGCCAAGAAATTCAATCAAACAGCGATGAAATACATTTTGTGTGTGGTGTTGTTGATCGCTGCGATCAAATTACTTTTGTGACCATGCAGGTAAGGTTGTTGTTTTTTGGAAATTTAACCGATGCGGTGCGATCCTCCACATTGGATTGGGATTGGAATGGAAAACGATTTGCCGTGGCTGATTTGCTACAATCTTTGTATGTGAATTATCCAAAATTAAAGGGGAAGACATTTCGAGTGGCCGTAAATCAGCAGTTTGTGGAGACCGATGTTGCCCTTACGGATGGCGATGAAGTTGCGTTGATGCCACCATTTTCAGGGGGATAGGTTCATGGAAATGGAAGCGGACTTTTTGGATCGATATCAGCGTCAGCTGTCGCTCAGTGAAGTGGGCTTATCCGGGCAGCGCGCGTTGCGCACTGCCCGGATTCTGATTGTTGGGATGGGTGGACTGGGTTGCCCAGCACTGCAATACCTATCAGCGGCGGGCGTTGGTACGTTGATCTTGGTCGATGACGATGAAGTGTCGCTCAGTAACCTACACCGACAAACCCTGTATTCACCCCAGCAAATCGGACAGAAAAAAGTGCAAGTGGCCGCCGATTGGGTTAGCAGCCTCAATAAAGAAATCCAGGTGGTGGCCGTTGCAGAGAAATTTTCTGCGGTAAACGCGCTAAACTTGCTTCAATCCGTTGATTTGGTGGTCGATTGCACCGATACCTTTACGGCTCGATATGCCATCAACGACGCTTGTGCAGAGGCCGGTATTCCTTGGGTTTATGGTTCGATTGCGAAGTTTGAAGGACAAGTTTCGATCTTCAATGTGCCCAACGTTGAATGGCAACAGGGCAATAAACGTGGGTTGTCGCATTCCTTGAATTACCGCGATGTTTTTCCGAATCCGCCGGCAGATGGGGAAGTGCAGAATTGTGCAGAATCCGGTGTGTTGGGTGCTTTGGCCGGCATTGTGGGGTCGTTGCAAGCCCTGGAAGCATTGAAATTCTTGCTCAAAACGGAAGGCCTTTTGGTGGATCAGATGCTTACCTATGATGGGTTGTTGCATCGAATGTTGAAATATCAATTGCGTTCAAGTAATCCGTCAAAATCGTAACTTTACCCTCGCAAATGTTGGACAGAAAACCCAAAAATATCTTTGTTCAGGGTGCGATATCACCGCAAAAAATCGGCGAGGATATAGCCCACCACAACAAGAAAACTCAAATTGGCGCTCACAGCATTTTTATGGGTCAGGTAAGGGCCGATGAGTCGTTGAATGGGACCGTAGAAGCCATTGAATACAAGGCACACGAAGCCATGGCCTTGGAGAAAATGCACGAAATTCGCGAAGCCATTTTTGCCAAATATCCACTTACTTGTTTGCACATCACCCACAGTTTGGGTCGAGTGAATGTGGGTGAAATTTGTCTGTTTGTTTTTGCATCGGCAGTCCATCGGAAAGAAGCCATAGAGGCCTGTGAAGAAGTTGTAGAACACATCAAACAATCGCTGCCCATTTGGGGGAAAGAGATTTGTTCAAACCAAACATACCATTGGAAAGAAAATCGCCCATGATCAACATCACCCACAAATCAAATTCCTTAAGAAAGGCCATAGCGGAAGCGGTGGTGAAAACTAGTTCTGAGGCAACCATTGCGGCGGTAAAAAATCGTTCAGTTCCCAAGGGGGATGTGCTGGAATTTGCGCGGGTTGCGGGTTTGTTTGCCGTTAAAAAAACGGCGGATATGATTCCTGATTGTCATCCGATGCCGGTTGAATTTACCTCGGTCAGCTATACCTTCAGCGATACGGAAATCCATATTCAAATGGAAGTGCATACCGTCTACAAAACTGGGGTAGAAGTGGAAGCAATGCATGGTGTTTCGGTGGTGGCATTGACCTTGTATGATATGTTGAAACCCATCGACAAAGGCATTGAAATCGCCCACATTCGGTTGGTTTCGAAAACAGGCGGCAAATCGGATGCGCAAAAATTGGCCTTGCGCGAGGTGTGTAGCCGCAGCAAAGCGCAGGTGGTGGTTTGTAGTGACTCTGTATTTCGGGGTGATGCTCAGGACAAAGCCGGTGCCATGGTCGTTGAGCGATTGTTGGATCAGGGAATGACCTTGAATCCTTTGGTTGTGGTGCCTGATGAGGTTGCTGCCATTCAAGCATGTGTGATGAACCATACCCATGCCGATAAGGTGGATGTTTTGCTGTTTGTGGGTGGGACGGGGCTGTCGCACCGCGATGTTACCCCAGAGGCCGTACGGCCGCTTTTGACCCGAGAAATTGAAGGGATTATGGAGGTTGCCCGACGCTACGGTCAAGACAAAATGCCTTTTGCCATGCTGTCGAGAGGGGTTGCTGGAATGGTCAACGACACGTTGGTGGTTACTTTGCCCGGTTCAACCAAGGGTGCAATGGAAACGATGGACGCTATTTTTCCTGCGGTAATGCATGTATTTGCCGTGAAAGACGGGCAAAAACACGGTTGAATTTAGTAAGGAGAAACGTAGGTAGATTTCTTCTGGTTGGGTTTTTTCTTGAAATCGCCGCGTTTCCATGCTTCCAGGAATTGGACCCAGGCGCCCGGACTGAAATAGTTTTGGGGAGGGGCTTGTTTGTAATAGTACAATTGGTTTGCGCGGGACTGGGCCAAGAGTTGCTGACTCATGTTGGGGTCGGCGGGTCTGAGGCGTTGCTCTTCTTTCAGGGCTTCTGCTTCTAGGTTCTGACGGGCCCTTTCATAGGCATCGTCGGGAATGTCTTTGGTAACAAATTCGTTTTCAAAGAGTGTTTTTAATGGCAGGGCGCGAATGAAGATGGCCGACATCTGTATGGTGTCTTGGGTCATCAGTTTGATGATGCTGTATCGATTGCCATGCAGGGTATCGGGTACTACGTGCCATGAGGGCTCTTGTTCCACTTGTTGAAAAAGGATGGTGTCTCCTTTTTGCACCACCACATCGAAATGGCCCATGTAATCGGTAAATCCGATGAGTCCGCGTTTTGGGGTGCGGATATTGACAAAGGGAATGGGTTTGAGGCTGTCTGAGGTCAATACCAATCCGGTGAACAGAATATACGGATTGTTTTGTTTGCCGGGTTGGGCTTTGAGGGGATTGAGACTGCAAGTGCAAGCCAAAATCATGATCCAAATCCAGCGAAGTCTCATTATTCAAAGATAACCAAAAAGCCGAGACGTGATTACATTGGAATCAACCATCCCATGAGAATCATCAATAAAACGATGAAGGGCGTAGCAACTTTTTTGATACAAAGTAGGGTAAGGGTGATGGCAAAAACGCCTACTTGTAAGGCCACATGCTGGTTAAATTGATGGAATTGCTGCCAAAAGTAATAGTTTATGAGCAGGGCTGCCGTTAGAATGAAACCCACCGCTGCGGCGAAAATACCATCGAGGGCCAATCGGATGGAGCGATGTGCTTGCAATCGGTGCCACAAGGGATAGGCAAAGAAAACCATGAGTGTGCCCGGCATAAAAACGGCAATTAAACCAATGAGGCAACCCATGAGTTGGTAAAATGTATTGTATCCAAACGATTTCATGGCCATAGAGTTGACGTAGACCATGAAGTTGAAGTTGGGTCCGGGAAGTGCTTGTAATAATCCAAGTCCGGTATTGAATTCTTGGGGTGATAGGCGATGGTGGTAAACAACGTATTGTTCATGGCTCATCGCGGCGAGGGTGTTTCCGCCCCCAAAACTCAGTGCGCCGATGCGATAGGTGTTTTCGAACAGTACAAAGGGGTGCGCCAATTGGAAGTATTCTGCATTGTTGTTCAATACCAATCCAACGCCACCCACCACCAAAAAGATGATCCCAAAGGCGGTCAAGTTTCGCCAGCGTATGGGTTTGGGCTGCTGAATGCTAACCAAGGGTAGTTCGTATTTGTTGAATTTGGCGCTCAAGATTCCGGCCAAGACCATGCCCAGCGGGAATAGCAGCGGGGAGTTGATCATGAAGCCAAGAATGCCAAAAACGATGAAAATGCCATAATTTAAAGAAGACTTCCTTATCCAAGGCGCCATTGAAATGACCGAATAAGCCAAAAAAGCAGCAACCATTGGCTGCATGAATTGTAAATGTCCAGCACCCAAAAATTTGGGCGATAAGGCTATGATGCTCATCAGAATGGCCCCTGGAAGTGACCATGCTACCAAACTCAAGAGCGCCAGGGTAGGTCCCCCCATTTTAAGCCCCAATACCGTGATTGTTTGGGTTGTGGAAGGTCCGGGTAGTAAGCTGCAAAAAGCATTGACATCTTTCAGCGTGTCTTGATCAAAGAATCGATGTTTGTCGACCAAGCGCCTCTTAAACTGTGGTATGTGCATTTGTGGACCACCAAATGCCGTGATTCCCAACCAAAATACCGCCCGCAAGAATTTGAAATGTCTCGCCTTTGTTATCTTTGTGGTATGCTGTTGAGACATGAAATCGTTCGCTTGGTAAGCAAAGTTGCGAAAAATCTTGCATTTTGTGGGGTGTTTGTCATCTTTTTTATAAGCGCCTGCGGTCAATCGGGTGCAGAATCTGCCGATAAGCAAACCCTCATGCTCCAATACAGCGATTTGTTGTGGCAAGAGCACAAGTTGGTATCGTCACTGTTTCGGTACAAGTTGGATGTGATCAAAGACCGCAAAGGGGAAATGAAAGCCACATTGCAACAATTGAAATTTGCTTCTTCATCGTCTCTGAGCGAGGAACAGCAAGCTCAAATCGTGAAGTATGAAGCGGTTTATCGCGTGTACCGCGACATCGTGGAAACTTATACAAACACGGTTTTGCGGGCCGAAGAATTGTTTTACGCCATCAAAGGGTTGGAAAAACAAGTGAAAGCAGGGAGTTACGGAACCGGCAGTGAAACTGAAAAGTTGGCGCAATTCAAAAAGGAGTTTCAATCCCTGAAACAAAAACTCGACGCCCTTTTGGTGGATGCGGAATTCATTGATCACCAATTGTCTGCAGTGGAACCGGCCTATCAGAGCACCGCGGAAAAAGTGGAATCGTTGGTGGAAAAGAAAGCCCTGTAAAACCGGTCAAATACCACCTCGATGGCTTCTTGCGTGGGGTGCATTTTATCCGCTTCGAAAAACTGCCAATCATTGAGCTCTTCGCGGATGATTTCGTAGGCGGGGAAATAATGGACCTTTGCTTGCTGCTCCATCAGCAACTCGCCCAAAGCAGAAATTAAGGTTGATTTTGAGGCCAAATTCTCTTGGGCCCCATCCCTAAGATGTCTGACCGGACTTACCGTGATTACAAGGTGGGCATGGTCGTTTATTTGTCGCAAAGCATTCAAAAGCCCTGCAACGTCGTTTTTTATCTGCGCATGCAAACTCAACGTTTTCCGAAATTCTTGCTGAGGCAGTTTGTGGCAATTGCCAACAAATTGTTGGGTGGGTAGGTGCTCGTAGATCCAGGCTGTTCCCAAGGTGATGCCAATGAGCTGGGCTTGTTTAATGTTGATGTAGGCCTGTTGGGCGATGGAGTAAATCTCTTCAAGCAGTTGGGCGGGTTGGGTGTTTTGAAACCGATTCGCATGTTGAAGGCTGTGAAAAATGCCTTGGTGCTCATAAAAATCAGTGGTTCGCAAGGCGGATTCAAACACAGACCGATCTGCGGCATGAGCGATCAATGCACAGTTGTTGTGGAGCGCTTTGGGATGGAAAATGACGCCAAAGGGGTTGGCGAATGATGCATGCCCTTTTGCCAAAATTCTGCGATGCATTTCTTCACCGAAGCAAGATCCCATGAAAAAACATGAAGCGTTTTTGGGTAAATCAACCTGTGGTGGGATGATGACTGCGGTTTTATCCTTGGGAGGTTGAAATGGCCGACTCACAACTACAAACCAACGGCTTTTTGTTGATTTTGGCCACAGTGGGCAAAAGATTGTCAGCAATTTGGGAGTTATGTCCCTATTTTTGTTGATATGAGATTGTTGTTCATTGTCCTTAGTGTTTGGTTTTCAAACCTTTGTTTGGCTCAGTTGAGTGGAAATTATACCATAGGTGGAACTTCTTCTGCCACCAACTACGCTACTTGGGCCGATTTTTCTGCTGCGGTTGCAAGCAATGGTGCATCAGGCAATGTGTCGCTGAAAGTAATGTCGGACCTCACCGTTACAGCCGCGGTTGAATTCAAGCAAAATACAAGCAATCCAACATCCTCCAGCAAGAAGATTTCTATCGACGGGAACGGCAAAAAGCTCACCGGGGCACTCACCTATGAGGTGCTTTGGTTGAACGGCCTTGATTTTGTGGATGTGTCGAACCTGACCATCGTCAATAGCGGTACTTCAAGCTCAGGCATCTGCGTGCGGATGTCGGGCGGTGCCGATGACAACACTTTCAGCGGCTGTACTTTTGAGTTTTCGAACATTGGAAGTACCACCAAGTCACCGTCGGCTTATGTAGCTTTTGCTTCTTCGCAAACCAATGTGCTTACCGTAAGTTCTTCGAACAATGGGGTCCGCAATACCATCAAAAATTGTGTGTTGACCACTTCGGCAAGCAATAGTCCAGGACCTTTGTATGCGGTGGTAGATCAGCAGGGGTCGGCTACATATTCGGGTACGGGTACAGAAAATGTCTTTTCTGGAAACAGCATCAAGAATTTTTTCAAGACGGCCTTTTTGCTGCAGTATGTGAACGGAGAGGTGGTGACTGGAAACGACATCAGCCGAAGTGCGGTTGGTAGAGGGGCTCCCGTTGATACGGTGGTGACGGCGGTGAGGATAACAAACGGGGCGTGTACCAATGCATCGATTCAAATCAGCAGCAATATCATTCACGATTTGCCTTATGCCGGTGCGGTATCGAGTGGCACCACCAATTTTATCAGTCGCTTTTGGGGCATTGCTGCGGGTGCGGTTTCAGGGAAATCCACTTACCCTGTGGTCATTGAATCGAACGTGATGAAACGCATCGCGGTTTACAACAACGTTTCGGGAATGGAGGTTACAAAAGGACAGTTTTTCTTGTTCAAAAAGAATGAACTAAATCGGTTGTGGGCTGAGAAATCTGGGGATTCTTACGGGTTTAACCTGCAGAGTTTAACAGATATGCAGGTGATGGGCAATGTGGTGAGAAGTTGTCAGTTTGGTAACAACAGTGGGATGGCTCGCTTGTTTTATTTCGGCGATTGTGGCAATTCGAGTTACGATTGGAATCGGATTGAGGACAATGTGTTGGATTCCAACAAATCCGGTGACGCGATGGGGTGTATCGGCGTAAATGATGATGGTGATTGGCAAATCAACCGCAATAAGATTGTGTTGAATGTTACCACCTCCACCAAAAGCAGTTTTAATGGGGTTTACCTTTCTTTTTTGCACGATGTAGTGTTCAATTCCAACATGATTGTGCGGAATGAGGGGTATAGCCAAACCGACAATTTTTATGTGGTAAACTACAATTCGGGGTACAAAACGGAGGTGCGTCAAAACACGGTGTACAGCCGTCCAAGTAGTTTGTCGACCCACGTAGGTCTGGGCTATTACATGGAGGATGAATCGGAGGTGACATTTGTTGGGAACATATTGGACATCCGTGGTGATGATTTTGGGTTTGGCATCAATGTTTGGTCATCGACCAAAATGAAGGAGCTGAACCACAATACTTGCTATGTGAATTTTGCGGGTGGTGAGCAGTGGGGTGTGGAGTCGAATTACTATGGAAGTTGGTCGGACTACAAATCTGGCGGCACGGCAGGCAGCGGGGAATATTTTGGCAATCCTGGCTGGGTAGACATCGCGAAAAATGATTTCCGCTCAACCATTTTTGAAAACCAAAACAATGTGCCAACGGTGGTGAGTAATGGTTTGGATGTTACTGGGAACAAGCGTGCCACGGGGAAATCGGACAGGGGTAGTTGGGAAAGTTTTATGGATTTGGCGGCAGTGAAAACCACCTTCAGTATTGCTTCGCAGATTTGTTCAGGATACGAAGCCAAATTAGACATTACAGTTAAGAACAATTACACGGATACGGCAACGAAGTTTTATGTGGCGTATGCGTTGAATGGGGTGGTGACGAGACAGTGGGTGAGTAACAGGATTTTGCCAAAGGACTCATTGAAAGTGAGTTTCTCTGTGCCATTAAAAATTTCTGCTCCGGGCAATGCTGTCATTCAGCTGTTTGTGGAGGGGTTTGATGATGACAGAAAAAACGATACGTTAACATTTAAAACGTTTGTTAAACCCGCACCTGGGGGTGGGTATTATGAATTTTCTGCCAAGTCCCAATCGGGCAACAATCCGGTGTATCAGCGGGGTAAGCCTTTGGATGTAACGGTGTTGAATGTGCCTGTGATATATGATATCAAGGCGCCGCGTTTGTACAGCAATTCTCAATATGGAACGGGCGGTAGCGCCAAGTGGACGGCCAGTGTTTCTGCGATTTCTCCGAGTGGTAAGAGCCTCGCCGGCGCATCATTAACGGCACCATCTGCTACGGCGGACCTTGAAGTCCAATTCAAAACCAGTGATGCAAACTTAGAAGACAGTTTGGTTACCCTTTTGCTAAAAATCTCAGATTTGAGCAATGGGTGTGATACTGTATTGAAGCGACAAGTATTCATTTATCCGTCGGTTACCCCAGATTTTACTGTGCCAACCAAAGTGTGCATTGGGGATACGGTGAATTTTGTGAATACGTCCAAATACAAATCGGGCTATGTTGAAAATTGGTGGGATTACGGAACTGGGGATCCCAACGATACCTCCAACTTGGTCGACGGGTATTTCATTTTCAAAAAAGCCGGAAATTATACGGTGAAATTGCGTGGTACCACCAATCCTTATGGATTCAAATTTGAAAAATCGGTGGTTGTGGTTGTGAATGCCATCCCTGCGGCCGCATTTACCCGACAAAATGCCTGTGTTGGAGAAAGTGTGAAGTTTGTGAATCAAACCACGCCCGCCTCCGCTAAAATGTATTGGGATTTTGGTGATGGCAAGGGTTTTGTGCTCAACAACGCCACCAATATTTCACTCAACTATGGGGCTGCTGGAACCTATGTGGTGACGCTCAAGGCTGACATTTCAGGGTGCGAAGCCACTGAAACCCAAAAAGTGTATCAATTTGTGGTGCCTAAAGCGGCATTCAGTGTGCTAAGCGGTCGCTGTGATGGAGATGCATTTGCCTTTCAAAACAATAGCACCATTGCCACAGGCAACATCGGCAACAAATGGTATTTTAATCACCCCGATAGCAATAGCAACGAGCCCAATCCCAAGTATATTTTCAATACTTCAGGATCCAAATCGGTAAAATTGGTGGTGAAATCCGAATTCGGCTGTCGCGATTCCCAAACCCGCGCCGTAACCGTTTTTGAGTCGCCCAAAGTGGCTTTGAACTTCGATGCGGCCTGCATACGCACAGCCACTCAGTTTGTGAACAAAACGCCGACTGTGACGGGTGCTGTTCCGCAATATCTTTGGAATTTTGGCGATGGAAAAACATCCACAGCTGCTTCGCCCAGCCACAGCTGGGCTTCCTTGGGTAAAAAGCAAGTGCAGTTTTCGGTGAAGCTCGACAATGGATGTGCCGATTCGTTGACCGTTGTTTTGGATGTGTTAATGCAGCCAACGGCTGATTTTGTTGCAGACCCCGTTTGTTCTGGGGATGAGTTGACCTTCTTGAATAAAAGTACCACGGCATCGGGCACCATGACCTACGCATGGGAGTTCGGCGACAATACGACTTCGAACGTGGAAAGTCCAAAAAAGCGCTACAGCGTAAAGCAAACCACTGCTTACAACGTAACCCTGGTGGTGAATTTGAATGACGGTTGTTCAGATTCCATCACCAAGGCCGTGACCGTGCAAGAATTGCCAAGAACTTGCGATTTTGTGGCATTGCCCGATTACGGATTCTCCTTTTATGGATTGTCTCTTGAGCCCATGGATGATTTGATGGCCGCGGGCGGACAAGCGGGCATCGATTACACTTGGACCGTGGCTGGGTTGGGTATCAAAAATTCAAAGGATGTAAACGCGAAAGTGAATTATGATTTACAGCAAGACGGTCAATATACGGTTACATTGAAATCGGTTGTGAGAACCACGGGTTGTGAGTGCAGCAAAACCAAGCAAGTGGTTATGGATCGTGCAGCGGCAAAAACCGTGCGGTTTGAATCACTCAAGGTATACCCCAATCCCGCTATCGACAAACTTTGGGTTAGAATGTCTGATCAGCATGGTTATTCATTGTACCGGGTTAGAAATACCCTGGGCGCTGAAGTTTGCAAAGGCGCAGTGGGCGCGGAGGCTGTGTTGACGGTTGATTTGCCTGGGTTGTCGGCCGGACTTTACACTTTAGAGCTTTCGGGTATCACTGGACAGGCGGAGTCGAAATTTGTGGTAACTGAAAATCGTTGATTGAAGATATGAAGTCGTTGCGAGAAAAGGAAAATTGCATGTGGTGTTTTGGTTGTTCAAGGATTTTGCTTGGCTCATGCATTATCGCGGGTTGGGCATGGCGATGGCGGTACCCACCATTTTACTATCGATTTGGATCACTTGGAAAAGTTACCGGAGCACGGTTTCGGATTTCTATCACAATTTGGCCATCAGCTTTTGGATTTTGGGCAATGCCATATGGATGACCGGGGAATTCTTTTTTAACGATGAAATCCGCGAGGTGGCCATGCCGTTTTTTGGTGCAGGGCTGGTGGTAGTGGCGTATTTTTATGGTTGGGTAAATGCGCGCACACCCAAACTTGGCGAGGAGTAAAACAAAAAGGCCCCTATGCAAGAGGCCTATCTGCTAACTATAACCCATGAACAACTACACACTACTTTTTGTGGCAGAGGTAAAACTGTTTGAACTGCGACTCGCTCATGATGTTTTGGAAGGATTCCAACACGGAGCGATAATTTACTGACATCATAGACAGATTTTTGTTGGCGCTGCGTTGCCTTGAAAATTCTGTGGTGAATTCAGTTTGGTATTGTTTCATTTTGTTTTGAAACGCGGTTTCCCCAATGTCTCCGCGCTGTAACGAGTCGATGTCGAGTTTGATCTGGTCGTTGTAGCGAGATTTTAGGTCGACGAAATGATGAAATTCATCGCTAAGAATGGGTTTTTGATGATTGCCATAGGTTTCTAGGGCATCTTCAATTTTGTTGATTTGTTCTTCTGCTAATGACAAGTTTTTCAGGCACTGAGCGAATCCCAATTGTTTGAGAAATGCATTGTTGCATTCTTTTCGCCAAGGTTCTTTGTTGTTGTTTGTATCCAGGGTTGAATTGTCGTAGAGGTGGTGTTCATCAACAAAATAATCAGGACTCAAGGCCAAATTTTCGATGCTGATGGATTTGGCTGTAAGGTCGATGCTGCTCTGGATTTGTTTGGTTTCGGTTTCGGCTTGCACCACCAAGGAACTGATTTTGTCTTGGGCGCTTACTGGTGTGATGGTATTGTCTTGACAACTGCCCAACGCCAGAGCCATTAGGGCTATCAGGATGTAAACAGGGTTGTTGTTTTTCATTTTAAAGGAATCAGAGCCACAAACACAATAAGGGTCTACCACCCCCAAGAATTGGATAAATATTTCTCAAAATCAATGGCATATCAATGAGATAGACCCGTTGGGTGAGCTTTGGCGTTGTATTTTAACTTGCGGCGGGGCGTTCGGCTTCAGGGCGGGTAGGGGGTTTGGTAAACAAAGATTACCTTTGCACTACAAAGCCAAATCCATGGAAACAACTGTGTATGTTCCGAAGAACAAAGTGAGGGTGGTTACGGCTGCCAGCTTGTTCGATGGTCACGATGCCGCAATCAACGTTATGCGTCGCATCATTCAATCCACCGGTTGCGAGGTGATCCATTTGGGTCATGACCGCAGCGTGCAGGAGGTGGTAGAAACAGCCATTCAAGAGGATGCAAATGCCATCGCCATGACTAGCTATCAGGGCGGTCACAACGAGTATTTCAAGTATATGTACGATTTACTCAAGGAACGGGGTGCGGAGCATATCAAAATTTTTGGCGGCGGCGGCGGCGTGATTTTGCCGGAGGAGATCAAAGAACTCATGGATTACGGCATTACTCGGATTTATTCTCCCGACGATGGGCGTACCATGGGATTGCAGGGCATGATCAATGATTTGGTGATGCAGTCTGATTATCCCACGGGCAATGCGTTGCAACAGGAGCAACAGTTGTTGAATGCGGGGGTAGAAGGCAAGCGGGCCGTCGCGCGGTTGATTTCAGCAGCTGAAAATTACCCCGAACAACATCAGGTGGTATTGGATGGATTACGCAGTCAAGCAAAGGGGTTGAAAACTCCGGTATTGGGCATTACTGGCACCGGTGGTGCAGGGAAAAGTAGCTTGGTGGATGAGTTGGTACGCAGGTTCCTTGCCGATTTCCCAGATAAAAAGTTGGCCATTATATCCATCGACCCATCGAAAAGAAAAACGGGAGGGGCTCTGCTGGGCGACCGTATTCGTATGAATAGTATCAACCACGACCGTGTGTACATGCGTTCGATGGCTACACGTCAAGCCAATTTGGCGTTGAGTTCACACGTAGACGATGCGGTAAGTATTTTGAAAGTGGCGGGGTATGATTTGATTGTGGTAGAAACCAGCGGAATTGGTCAGAGCGATACAATGATTACCGAGCACAGCGATGTGGCTTTGTATGTGATGACGCCAGAATATGGTGCGGCCACGCAGTTGGAGAAGATCGACATGCTTGATTATGCGGATGTGGTTGCATTGAACAAGTTCGACAAACGCGGTGCTTTGGATGCGTTGCGCGATGTACGGAAGCAATTCCAGCGCAACCATAAATTGTTCGAAACTGAGGTTGATTTGATGCCGGTATTTGGCACAATCGCATCGCAGTTTAACGACCCTGGTATGAACAGTTTGTACCGGAGGTTGATGGATACCATCGCCCAGAAAACCGGGGCCGCTTTGGGAAGTCAGTACGCCTCGGGCGCTGAGATGAGCGAAAAAATCTTCATCATTCCCCCACACAGAAATCGTTATTTGAGTGAAATCGCGGAGAACAACCGCCAATACGATGAACAGGCGCGTGCGCAGCGAAAAATCGCCCAGCGAATGTATGCCTTGACGGAGTCGATTCAACAATTGAAAGAGAGCGGTGCCGCTGTGGATTTGACGTCGCAGTTGGAAGCCGAATTGGCCAAGGTATCGGCGGAATTAAACCCGAAGAACAAGGCTTTGGTGGAAGGTTGGAGCGGGGTTCGAGCTCTGTACAAAGCGCCAGAATACGTATTCAAGGTGCGCGACAAAGAACTTCGGATGGCCACCCATACCGAGAGTTTGAGTCATACCCAGGTGCCAAAAATCAGCACGCCCCGTTATGAAGCTTGGGGTGATTTGCTGCATTGGCAGTTGCAAGAAAACGTGCCGGGCGAGTTTCCCTACACCGCAGGGATTTATCCGTTTAAGCGCGAGGGAGAGGATCCAACCCGCATGTTTGCTGGGGAAGGCGGACCGGAGCGAACCAACAAACGGTTTCATTACGTGAGTTTGGGTATGCCTGCTAAGCGCTTGAGTACGGCGTTCGACAGTGTTACTTTGTACGGACGGGATCCCCATACACGTCCTGATATTTATGGGAAAATTGGCAATGCCGGGGTGAGTATTTGTTGTTTGGATGATGCCAAAAAACTGTATTCGGGCTTCAATTTGGCGGATCCTAAAACTTCGGTGAGCATGACCATCAACGGTCCGGCACCGATGCTGTTGGGATTCTTCATGAATGCGGCAATTGATCAGCAATGTGAATTGTATATCAAGTCGCAAGGGTTGGAAGATTCGGTGAATGCGAAAATTGATGCCATGTATGCGGAAAAGGGATTGTCGCGACCCGGGTACAATGGTGCGTTGCCTGAGGGTAATGATGGGTTGGGATTGATGTTGCTGGGAGTAACGGGCGAGGATGTGTTGGAGAAGGCCAAGTACGAAGAGATCAAAGCGTGGACCTTGAGTCAGGTTCGCGGAACGGTTCAGGCCGATATTTTGAAGGAAGACCAAGCGCAGAATACATGTATTTTCAGTACCGAATTTGCGTTGCGTTTGATGGGTGATGTACAGCATTACTTCATCGCCAACAAGGTGAGGAATTTTTACAGTGTGAGTATCAGCGGATACCACATTGCCGAGGCGGGAGCCAACCCCATTACTCAGTTGGCTTTTACGTTGAGCAACGGATTTACTTACGTTGAATACTACTTGAGTAGGGGCATGCACATCGATGATTTTGCACCGAACCTGAGCTTCTTCTTTAGCAACGGGATCGACCCTGAATACGCGGTCATCGGTAGGGTGGCACGCAGAATCTGGGCCAAGGCCATGAAGTTGAAATACGGCGGGAATGCGCGTTCTCAGATGTTGAAGTATCATATCCAGACCAGCGGACGCAGTTTGCACGCCCAGGAGATTGATTTCAACGACATCAGAACCACTTTGCAAGCGCTGTATGCGATTTACGACAACTGCAACAGTTTGCACACCAATGCTTACGACGAGGCCATTACAACACCTACGGAGGAGAGTGTGCGCAGGGCGATGGCCATTCAGTTGATCATCAACCGGGAGTTGGGATTGGCGAAGAATGAGAATCCTTTGCAAGGAAGCTTCATCATAGAGGAGCTCACGGATTTGGTGGAAGAAGCGTTGTTGTCTGAGTTTGATCGCATTACCGAGCGCGGCGGCGTGTTGGGGGCGATGGAAACGATGTATCAACGCGGAAAAATTCAGGAAGAGAGTTTGTACTACGAAACGTTGAAGCATACCGGTGAGTTCCCGATCATTGGGGTGAATACTTTCCTGAGTTCTAAAGGGTCTCCCACGGTGTTGCCGGGTGAGGTGATTCGCAGTACCGATGAGGAGAAGCAATTCCAAATTCAGAAGGTCGCCAATCAGCACGCGTTCTTTGGTGATAAACGCAGTGTATTGTTGCTGCGTTTGCAGGAGAAAGCCATTGCCAACGAGAACCTATTTGCCGAGTTGATGGAAGCCTGTAAGATGTGCACATTGGGTGAAATCACGGAGGCGTTGTTCTCGGTAGGTGGACAGTATCGCCGGAATATGTAATTGTCCGACAGTGTAACGCTGTGAATTGGGTAAATTTGTTGTATGTACACTGGGCTGAGTCACAGGGTGGGGTCTTTGTTGATGCCTAAATTTTCTAAAATAAGCGGCTATTGCTTGCTCGCATTGTTAGCGATGCCTTTTGTTAGCGGCTGTAAAATGGAGGTCGTTACCGACGGGATGATCAACGACGATGTGTTTATCAAACAGAAAAATCAGTCGCTGTTTTTGAAAGTGGCGGGTGACATCGGGAGCAGGAAATTTCTGCTAATTGTGCATGGCGGTCCGGGAGGGAACAGTCTGGATTACCGCGATTCGATGATTAAAGCCCTGATTGAGCCCAACATGGCCGTGGGTTATTGGGATCAACGGTTTGGTGGAAACTCCCAAGGCAATGCGGGAGCCAGTGGCCTAGCAGATTACCGTGAGGATTTGTTGACGGTGGTGAAATTCTTGCGGACGAAGTATGGGGCCGATTTGAAGATCTATCTGATGGGGCACAGTTGGGGCGGTTTTTTGACGCCTTATTTTTTGGGTGATGCCGACAATCAACAATGGATTTCGGGGTGGATCCAGGTGGATGGTGCCCACAATTACCCGTTGAATGATTCCCTCACGGAGGATATGTTGGCGAAGCGGGCAGCCATGGAAATAGCGGCGAATCGCAATGTGGCGCACTGGACAGAGGTGTTGGATTACTGCAATGCCCACAATGTGTCTGATGGCTATGAGGTTTCAGCGAAATTAAATGGGTATGCCCATGAAGCGGAGGCACTGATGGATTCCGTTTTCGCGCCCTCAGAGAGTTACAATAAAGAGCGGTCCTCGGCCTATAGAAACAACGCTATTAATCAGTTGATTACTGCCCTGTTGCAGGTGGATTCGCCAACGTACGATACCGATCCGGACGAATATTTGGGGCGGATTCAGGTGCCGGCTTTGCTGCTGTGGGGTAGGTTTGATTTTGTGTGTCCCCCACCTTTGTGCGATGATTTGAATGGGAAAATTGGCAGTCAGGACAAAACAGTTCAATACTTTGAGCATTCTGGTCATTCGCCCATGATGAATGAGCCCGTATTGTTTTGGGAAAGTGTGTTGGATTGGGTAATTAAACATTGATTTTGGGAAGATGAAATTGATGAGAAACGGATTGTTACAAAAAGGGTTGATGCTGATTGTCTTGGGGACGATCGGCGCTCCATTGACTGCCAGCTTGGATACGACGCAAGTATTTGCGGGCGACAATCAAGCGATGGTTTTAAAACCGTCGCCACTGCCTCGGAAGCAGAAGATGCGCGAAACGCTGTCGTGGAGTCCCCACCACGATACCCAAGGGTTGTTCCCTTTTCGATGGGGGAAGTTGATGAGTCCGGTTTCATCGCGAGGTACGGTGGCAAGTGGATTTGTGATGTCGAATGAGTCGAAGGGGTTTCATGTACGGTTCGACAACCCCTACAAGTTGAAAACGGTGAGTTTTCCGCGGAAAAATTACAAGGCCAAAGTGCGCAGTCGCAGCATCGGCATGGAGTTGGGATATTATTCTCATCCCAGTTTGCATCGGAATATTTATGTGCTCGGCAATACGCAGTGGAAGTATCAAGCCCGAAAGCATTGGAATTATTCGTTGACCTTGGGTGTGGGATACAGTCGTACGTTTTTGAACAATCCTACCTACAAGTTAAAGGATGGGGAGTTTCATCGCGTGCCCTTGGCGGGTTACAATTATTTGGCTTTGCAGATGGGCACAGCGATGGGGTATCGGATTAAGGGGGGTGCATCGGTTTATATGGGGTATTCCATTTTGTCCTTGGCACCGTATAACTGGTTTTTAATACCCCGAAAACAATTGCAGTTGGGATTATCAGTTCCTGCCTCGGTGTTTGCCAAGCGAGCGACTAGGAATCTCCCAAAATAAAGGAGGTCATGGCCAGCGATCCCATTACACACTGGTCGTTAAAATACTTAGGGGTTTCGTTGGGCAGTGATGCACCCAAGGTATACAACAGGGGCAGGTAATGTTCCGGCCGAAGTCGTGTCATTGTCGCAGCGGGTAAAAGTGCGTGTATTGGAAGTGGATCGCGCGCGAAAACGCATACAGTTGACCATGAAGTTTTGAGGTTTCACAAACAACAATTGACTAACTTTGTACTTTTCTAAGTATGAGCGAATTCACAGGCAAATCACGGGTATTGAAGGCGCCCACGGGCAGCAAATTGAATTGTAAAGGTTGGGTTCAGGAGGCGGCGTACCGCATGTTGCACAACAACTTGGATCCCGATGTGGCTGAACGTCCGGAAGACCTGATTGTTTATGGTGGATTGGGAAAAGCCGCCCGTAACTGGCCTGCTTTTGATGATATTTGTCGCGCCTTGCTCGACCTCAACGACGATGAAACTTTGATGGTTCAGAGCGGAAAGCCAGTGGCTATTCTGCCTACCCACAAAGACGCGCCCCGAGTATTGATCAGCAATTCGCAGCTGGTACCAAATTGGGCCAACTGGGATCATTTCCGTGAATTGGAGTCGAAAGGTTTGATGATGTACGGTCAGATGACTGCGGGCAGTTGGATTTACATTGGTTCGCAGGGGATTGTTCAAGGAACTTACGAAACATATGCGGAGTGTGCCAACCAACATTTTGGGGGTACATTGAAGGGTACGTTGAATGTCACGGCTGGATTAGGGGGTATGGGTGGAGCGCAGCCGTTGGCCATTACCATGAACGAGGGTGTGGCGTTGGTGGCTGAGGTAGAGGAGTGGCGCATCCGCAAGCGGTTGGAAACCCGTTATTTGGATGTGATGGCCCGCGACATTGATCAAGGGATAGACATGGCCTTGGCCGCGAAAGAGCGTGGAGATGCGGTAAGCATCGGGGTGTTGTGTAATGCTGTTGAATTGCTGTCGCGCCTCATCGCACGCGGCGTTGTGCCGGATACCCTCACCGACCAAACCAGTGCTCATGACCCATTGGTTGGGTATTATCCTACAGATATGGATGTGGAGGCGGCCGATAAATTGCGCAAAACGGATCCAGAGAAATACACGGAGTTGAGTTATAAGACCATGGTGCAGCATGTGGAGTTGATGTTGGAATTGCAGGAGATGGGCAGCATTACCTTCGATTACGGCAACAATTTGCGGGGCAGGGCGTTGGAGAAGGGATTGAAGAACGCGTTTGATTTTCCTGGGTTTGTACCGGCGTACATTCGTCCATTGTTTTGTCAGGGCAAAGGCCCTTTCCGATGGGTGGCTTTGAGTGGAGATCCGGAGGATATTTACGTAACGGATCGCAAGATTTTGGAATTGTTCCCAGAGAACGAGAGTTTGAAGCGATGGATAGGGATGGCGCAGGAGCGCATTGAGTTTCAGGGGTTGCCGGCCCGCATTTGTTGGTTGGGTCAGGGCGAACGCCAGAAGGCAGCTTTGGCATTCAACGAGTTGGTAAGGACGGGGGCGGTGAAGGCTCCGATTGTGATAGGTCGCGACCATTTGGATACGGGTTCAGTGGCCTCGCCAAACCGCGAGACTGAGGCGATGATGGATGGTTCGGATGCGGTGGCCGATTGGCCAATTTTGAACGCATTTGTGAACGTGGCGGGTGGCGCGAGTTGGGTAAGTTTACACCATGGCGGGGGCGTGGGGATGGGTTATAGCATCCACAGCGGGATGGTGATCGTGGCAGACGGTACCGACGATGCGGAACAGCGCTTGCGCAGGGTGTTGCACAACGACCCAGGTATGGGTGTGGTGCGACATGCGGATGCGGGTTATGAAATTGCCAAAGAAACCGCCAAGCAACACGGACTGGATTTGTACAGCCGTTTGCATGGCGAGTGATTTGCTAAACGGCCAAAATGGTCTGAAGGCTTTTTTTAAGTTGCTCTGCTTGTGAGCTGGGTAATTCTCCCAATTTTCTGATGAGTCGTTGATTGTCGATGCATCGGATTTGATCCACGATAACGTCGCTTGGTTCAGTGAGTCCGGTTGTTTGGGATTCGCCCAGGGGGACGTGAACGCGTAGCAGGGTGGCGGGTGATAATTGGGTGGTTAGTGGACAAACGACGCTGGTTGATAGGATTCCTTGAATCAATTCGCTGTGCACCACAATCACGGGGCGTGTTTTGCCGACCTCATGTCCTTTTTTTGGGTTGCGGTTGGCCAGGTAGATTTCAAAAGGCTTGGTGACCATGATTAATCTTCCATTAATTCGTCAATGGCATCAAAATCTGCCATGGCTTCGCGGGAGCTGTTATAAATGACTGCGGCTTCATTGACCAATTGAAGGCGGATTTGGTTTTTAATGATACTTTTGGTGTGCGCATCTAGGGTTTCTACGATGAATTTGTTGCGCGAGAGGGATAGGCCTTCAGACAGTCGGTCAATTTCTGATAGTAGGTAACGAGGTAGTTTTAAGGAGATCATGACAATGTCTGGTTTATTGAGTTCTTTGTACGATTTCATGTTTTGGTCCTCCGAAATTAGATATAATACAAAGATATACAAAAGCGATATATAATAAAAATATATTTGCATTTGTGTTTTGTGCAACTCGAAACGCCCAAAACCTATCCCGATTTCCTTTGTTTCTCACGATATGAATTACGTTGTTTTCGGTGGGAGTCGCGGCATCGGCGCCACCGTGGTAGATCGGCTGATGAATGAAGGACATTCAATCTGGGTTGTATCGCGCAGTGGGGAAGCGCCCCTGGGTGCGCAATCCATCATTTGGGATGCCTTGTCCGATGAATCCATCGCGGGTTTGCCCGACACCATCGATGGTGTGGTGTACGCACCAGGAAGTATCAACCTCAAGCCCTTTCGCGGTTTAAAGCTCGAAGAATTTCGGGCCGATTTTGAACTCAATGCGATGGGTGCTGTGAAAGCCCTGCAAGCCTGTCTCCCCGCCATGAAAACCGCCGGTAAAGCATCGGTTGTGCTGTTTAGTACTGTGGCCGTTCAATCCGGGATGAGCTTCCATGCCAGCATCGCCATGGCCAAAGGCGCTATAGAAGGACTTACGCGCAGTTTGGCTGCCGAGTGGGCGCCTCAGATTCGCGTGAATGCCATCGCCCCAAGTTTGGTGAATACGGAATTGGCGGGCCGACTGCTGTCGACCCCCGAAAAAATAGAAGCCAGCGGGAAACGTCATCCCCTTCAGCGTGTGGGGGAGCCGAAAGACATCGCCGCGGCGGTGGAATTTTTATTGGGTGAGGGCAGCGATTGGATGACTGGACAGATTGTGTCGATCGACGGAGGATTGGGTAGCCTGCGTTAACCATGAAAAACCAAAACAAGACAAGGGTATATCGCGGCGAAGATTTTGCCCAACTCGACAAGCGATATCGCACGCAACTTATCAATTCGATGCCTGGGATTAAAGCCCTGCAATTGGTGGGGACGCGGGGTGTGGAGGGACATGAGAATTTGGCCCTTTTTAATAGCATCTTTCATGTGGGTGCCAATCCGCCTTGTTTGGGGATGGTTGTGCGTCCGGATAGCGTAGACCGCCATACTTGGCAGAATATTTTGGCGACAGGGAGCTATACGCTCAACGCGGTGGGGGAAGACTTTTACGCCAAGGCCCATCAGACCTCGGCCAGGTACGAAAAATCTCAGAGTGAATTTGAAATGGTGGGGTTGTCCCCGCTGTACCGAGAAGGTGTGCTTGCGCCGTTTGTTGGAGAGAGCGCCATCAAAGTGGGATTAACACTGCAGGAGTACCATCGGGTGGCTTGCAACGATACGTTGGTGGTGGTAGGTAAAGTGGTGTACGTGGAATTGCCGGAATCGCTCTTGTTTGATGATGGATCGGTGGATTTGGTAGCGGCAGGTTCTGTGGGAAGTATTGGCTTAGACGGTTATGTGGCTAGCCGTTGGTTGGATCGATTGAGTTATGCCAAGCCCGATAAAGCGGCGACATCGATTTTTACTGAACGGGGGTAAAAAAATACGCCCCGGCGGAGCCGGGGCGTATCATCAACACAAAATTGGAATAACAAACAATTACTTGCCCGCTTTCACGTCTGGCAATGCCTCTCCTTGCTCAGTATTTGCTTTAGCACGCGAAGGTGCTTTGTTTTTTTCGCTGTTGTATGATGCGGCGATCAATGAAATGACTACCAACAATAATGCACCACCCCAAGTGATTTTCTCCACTACGTTGGTGGTTTTCTCTACGCCAAAGATTTGGTTACCTTGAGAGAAGTTTGAAGCCAATCCGCCCCCTTTTGGGTTTTGTACCAAAATAACCAACATCAACAATGTGGCTGCAATAATTCCGATGATTAATATCCAATTCATTGGTTTTGTTCTTTTTTAATTTGTTCGATAAGGTCTGCAAAGTAACTACTTTTTTCCGGGAATTTCAACTGCAGCTTTTCGTAGGATAGAATGGCTTTTTCAAAGTGACCCTGCTGCCTGAAAATGTTGGCCAAGGTCTCGGTGACGATGCTGGTAGAAAACTGCTCGCTGCGTTTCATTGCGCGTTCCGGACTGAAAAATTCGCGTTTGGGTTGGCTAATTCTCGGTCGTTCCTCGATGAATTTGTTGATCAGGGCTTCGGTATCGGCGGGTTTGTGCTGGCTACCCGTAGTTTTTGCGTCGTTGTCATCATTCAGCCAGTCGAAAAAGCTTTTGGGTTCGTTGGGTTCTGCCGAGGTTACACGGGTCGATGCTGGGTCTTCCAGTTTTGTTTCGCCATCCTGGATTTTGGTGTTTTTGGGTTCAGTTACCGGTTCTGGCGCAAACGACCTGGTAGGGGTTGATGCCGGTATTTCTTCGGTTTGGATGAGTCCGGATTTGAGTAATTCTTCCAGGTCATACACTTTGGGCAGTGATTTTCCCGCCAACCAAGGCTCGTCAACGATGGGTTCGAACCGCAGGGTGGTACCCATGGCTGTTGCCAAGTCGTAGGTGATTTCCGGCTGCTGGGTGGTTTCCGGTTCGATATAGGGTTCAAACGATGGTTTGTAATCTGTAATGGGATTACTCGGCGCTGTTGTTGTGGTTTCTGCAACGGGCAGGGCTGATTCAACAGCCGGATTTTCTTGGGTGATTTCTGATACGATTTCAGGGGTGAATTCCGCAGCTATGGAAACTTCAGGTGTGGCTGAAACCTCAGGGGCAATTGAAATATCCGAGGCGGTTGAAATCTCTGGGGCGGTTGAAATCTCTGGGGTTATGGTTTCTTTGCTCGGATGCAGCGCGTGATAAAGCCAGTCGCGGTGACTGATGCGCATGGCCGCGTGTTTGGTACTTTGTTCTGAGCGATAATCGGATTGTGCTTCGTGGTACTGTGCCAACAAAACAAACGGCGTACTGAACCATGGAAATTTCACGGTCAGCTGCTCGAGTTCCACCGCAGTGGTGGCATCGATGTCTGAGGGGTTGTTGACGATATGTCTCAGTTTCTGTGGGTTCACCAGTCGAGGGCCACGGCGGCAAAGATTTGTTGTACGATTTGATTTTGGATTTCGGTAGACAGCGATTCTTCCACACTTTCGAAGGTGGCGCTGGCATCAAAGATCTTGAAAAAGGAGAAATCGCGGGCGAAGCTTTTTTCTGGGTATTTTTCGCATACAAATTCTACCCGCACTTTGATGTTGAACTGGTTTTGCGCTGTTCCAACATCGGCATTCAGCGTCGCTGGCGTAATAGAATATTCCACAATTGAGCCACCAAATTTGTAGTCGCCATCGGCATTGGTGAGCGACAGTCGGGTTTCGCTTTGAAATTTGGTCTTTAACTTTTCGGTGAAGCTCATGCTGAGTTGAGGATTCACGATGGCGGCTTCGTTGCTAAAAAAATCTACCGAGAAGGTTTGAATATCGGCGGGAATGGCGGCGCCTTTGAAGTCGTAAAATTTCCAAAAAGGCGTGCATCCACCCATCAGCAGAAGCAGGGGGAAGAACAGGAATGTCGCCATGAATTTTCGACCTCCACCCGTTGACCGCGTTTGTGCTTTCACGGTCTGGGAGTTTTCATGGGTTCTATGGATGGTGCAAGGTTTCATGAATGTGTGTGTCTTGCCACTTATTCAAGTTCGTATTGTTTGATTTTTCGGTACAAAGTTCGTTCCGATATGCCCAATTCATCCGCAGCTTTTTTGCGTTTTCCCAAGTTTTTGGCCAGGGCTTTTTTGATCATCTCAATTTCTTGCGCTTCCAAACTCAAGGTTTCCCCAACCGATGGATACGAGATGGCCTCTTGGAAATCATCATCGTCATCGTCATGCGATTGCAGGATGATGGGTTGGTTGGCGATGTTATTGTTGGGCATGTTCCCCAAGTTGGATGGGTCGTTATAAGATCCCAAATTGGTGGGCACGGGTGTATTGTTTACCGGAACTGGCACAACTGCATTTTGCAAGGTTGTGGCAACATTTCGCGCGTCGAGGTTGCCTTCGAGCAGTCCAAAAACCACCTTTTTTAGGTCGTTCACGTCGCGTTTCATGTCGATAAGCACCTTGTAGAAAATATCCCTTTCGCTCATCCCTTCGGTGCCCTCCATTTTGCCCAACAACATGGGCAAGGGTGGCTCTACGTGGGGGATGTATTTTGAGAGGGTGAGTGCATTTACGGTAGGACCGTTTTCGAGCACGCAGATTTGTTCGGTGACATTTTTCAACTGACGCACATTTCCTGGCCATGGGTAATTGATCAGGAGTTGCTGCGCGTCTTCTGTGAGTTCGAGCAATTGGCTGTGGTGGGTTTCGGCGAAGTCTGAGGCGAATTTTCTGAACAGCAAGTAGATGTCTTCACGTCGTTCGCTGAGTTTGGGCACCCGGATGGGAACGGTGGCGAGGCGATAGTATAAATCCTCCCTAAATTTACCCATGCGGGCTCTTTCTAGTAGGTCGCGGTTGGTGGCTGCAACCACACGCACGTCGGTTTTTTGCACGGCTGAGCTACCGACTTTAATGAATTCCCCATTTTCGAGAATGCGCAGCAATCGGGCTTGGGTGCTCAAGGGCAATTCTCCCACTTCATCGAGGAAGATGGTACCGCCGGAAACCGTTTCAAAATAACCTTTGCGTTTGTCGGTGGCACCGGTGAAGGCACCTTTTTCATGGCCGAACAATTCGGAGTCGATGGTTCCTTCGGGAATCGCGCCGCAGTTAACCGCAATGAAAGGGGCGTGTTTGCGGGCGCTCATGTGGTGAATGATTTTGCTGAAACTCTCTTTGCCCACGCCGCTTTCTCCCAAAATCAACACGTTCATGTCTGTGGGAGCCACCTTTACGGCTGTTTCAAGGGCTGTGGTCAACAAGGGCGAATGTCCAATGATGCCGAACCGCTGTTTGATGAGGTGTGTATCCATGCTTTCGCTACTTTTACAAAGATACAACAAAACTGACAGTTTGTCATAGTGTGCCCGGGGAGGAATCGTATCAAAACGACCGATGGATAGACAATGGCGACGAACCCATTGAATGTGAATAAACTGTTTGGTTTTAATGGGCGGAAATGGCTTGATTTGAAATTGCAACATGGACCACGAAGAAGAACTGGAATCAACCCAAGACGAATCAGAACAATCTCCCACGGGTGCTAGCCTCGGCGAGGTTAGGGCGGTAGGCGGGATGTATAAAGACTGGTTTGTGGAGTATGCCAGTTACGTGATTTTGGAGCGCGCCATTCCGGCGTTGGAAGATGGTTTGAAGCCTGTACAGCGCAGGATTTTGCATGCCATGTACGAAATGGATGACGGTCGCTACAACAAGGTGGCCAACATCATCGGTTCTACCATGGCGTATCATCCCCATGGCGATGCTGCCATCGGCGATGCCTTGGTGAACTTGGGCCAGAAGGAATTGCTGATCGATACCCAAGGTAACTGGGGAGACATCAGAACGGGCGACAGTGCTGCGGCACCGCGATACATTGAAGCGCGCTTGAGTGCCTTTGCCAAAGAAGTGGCTTTCAATGAAAAGACCACCAATTGGCAGTTGAGCTACGACGGTAGAAAGCGCGAGCCAGTGACCTTGCCCATGAAGTTTCCATTGTTGTTGGCGCAAGGTGTTGAGGGGATTGCGGTGGGTTTGAGTACCAAGATCATGCCCCACAATTTCTTGGAGTTGTGTGAGGCCAGCATCGATGTATTGCGTGGCAAGAAAATCAATTTATTGCCCGATTTTCTCACGGGTGGATACGCCGATTTTTCGATGTACAACGAGGGCCGCAAAGGATCGAGGATTCGGGTTCGCTCGAAAATCGAGGAGAAAGACAAGTCCACCTTGCTGATCAAAGAAATTCCCTTCGGAACCACCACGGGGTCGTTGATTGAAAGCATCATCAAAGCGAGCGACAACGGAAAAATCAAAGTAAAAAAAGTCATCGACAATACGGCGAAGGATGTAGAAATTGAAGTGCAATTGGCGCCGGGCATCAGTCCGGATTTGGCCATCAATGCCTTGTATGCATTCACCGATTGCGAAGTGAGTATATCGCCCTTGGCGTGTGTCATCCACGAGGATAGGCCCAAGTTTATGGGGGTCAATGATATCTTGCGGGCTTGCACCCAGAATACCCTGGACTTGCTACGACAAGAGTTGGAAATTGAGTTGGGCGAACTGGAAAACAAATGGCATTTTTCATCGCTTGAGAAAATTTTTATTGAAAAGAGAATCTACCGCGACATTGAAGAGTGCGAAACGTGGGATGCGGTATTGACGGCCATCGACAAAGGATTGGAGCCATACAAGGGGTTGTTCCGCCGAGAAATCGTGCAGGAAGACATCGTGCGGTTAACAGAAATCAAAATCAAGCGGATTTCGAAGTTTGATAGTTTCAAGGCCGATGAATACATCAAGGGATTGGAAGACGATATCGCCGAGGTGAAGAATCACCTGGAAAATCTGGTTGACTATGCCGTTGACTATTACAAGCGATTGATCAAGAAGTTTGGTGCGGGCAAAGAGCGCAAAACGGAGATTCGGGCATTTGATACCATCGAAGCCAATGTGGTGGCGGTGGCAAACGTGAAGTTGTATGCCAACTTGAAAGAGGGGTTTGTGGGTACCAGCTTGAAGAAGGAGCAATTCATTTGTGATTGTTCGGACATCGACGACATCATTGCTTTCCGGGAAGACGGGAAATATAGCATCGCGAAAGTGACCGACAAGCAGTTTTACGGCAAGGATTTGATCCACGTGGATGTTTGGCGCAAGAACGATGAGCGAACCACCTACAATGTGGTTTATTGGGATGGGGAGGCCAAGAAAGTGATGGCCAAGCGATTTAACGCAACCGGGCTGATTCGGGCCAAGGAGTATGTGTTCTCGAGCGATCATCCAAAGTCGAACATTTTGTATTTTTCGGCCAACCCCAATGGTGAGGCGGAGAAAGTGACGTTGCATTTGAGCGCGATGGCCAATGCCCGTATCAAGAGCATCGAATACGATTTTTCTAAATTGGCGATCAAAGGCAAGAGTGCCCGGGGCAATCAGATTACCAAATATCCCATCAAGCGGGTGGAATTGAAGGAGAAGGGCGGATCAACGTTGGGTGGTGTGAAGATTTGGTGGGACGATATGACCGGCAGGTTGAATGGCGATGCCAAAGGACAGTTTTTGGGAGAATTTGAGGGCGATGACAAGGTGTTGGTGATTTACAAGGATGGTCATTATGAGTTGTCGAACTACGAATTGATCAACCGCTTCGAACCGGATACGGTGTATTTTATACAGAAGTATTTTGCTGAACAGGTCATCCAGGTGATTTACTTGGAGGGCAAGTTGAAGTTGCATTACGTGAAGCGTTTCTTGATTGAGACATTGACGATGGGCAAGAAGTTCCCATTCATTGGGGAGGAGAAGGGGTCTGAATTGACGGTAGCTTCGACCAGTTTGATGGCGCGGGTAGAGATAACCACGGAGAAAAAGAACGGTGAAAAGATGGTGGAGATGATTGTTCTTGATGATTTCATGGATGTGAAAGGTTGGAAGGTGTTGGGCAATCGGTTGAGCCAGGTTAAAGTGAAGAAGGTGGTGTTGAAGAGTGAAAAAGTGGGTGAGCCGCCGGTGGTGGAACGCAAGACGATCGCTTCTGAGTACGCCGAGGAGATGGACGATGATTTGGATGAGGGCAACGACGATGGAGAGGCCGGAGAGGGCACTGAGGGCGGCGATGGCACAGTGATTTTGGGCGGAGATGGGTCTCCACAATTGAATTTGTTATGACGCAGCGAATTTGTTCAACCGCCTGGAAAGACTACGAACTGATTGATGTGGGCGGATTTGAGAAGTTGGAGCGATTTGGGAAGTGGATATTGCGTAGGCCAGAGCCACAGGCCATTTGGGATAAGCGGTTGGGGGAGAAGGAGTGGCAAAAGTTGGCACATGCGAGTTTTGTGAAGGCGGCAGGTGCGGACGCGGAGAAGGGGCAGTGGTATTTGAAGCCGGGCATGGCTGATCGCTGGTGGATTCAATACCAGCAGGGCGGATTGGCATTGAAGTTTCGGCTTGGATTAACGTCGTTCAAGCACGTGGGTTTGTTTCCGGAGCAGGCGGCGAATTGGGACTGGATATACGACAAGGTAAAGGCCTTGAAGGTGGGTGAGCGTCCGAGGGTATTGAATTTGTTTGCCTATACGGGGGGTGCATCGCTGGCGGCTTGTGCTGCGGGGGCGGAGGTGACCCATGTGGATAGTGTTAAGCAGGTGGTGTCTTGGAGTCGGGAGAATATGGAGGAGAGCGGATTGGATGGCATTCGGTGGGTGGTGGAGGATGCGTTTAAGTTTGTGCAGCGCGAGGTGCGCAGGGGGAGGACCTATCATGGGATCTTGCTGGATCCCCCGGCCTACGGCCGGGGCCCCGATGGAGAGAAATGGTTGCTTGAAAAGCAACTCAATGAATTGATGCAGCTTTGCGGACAGTTGCTCGATCCCCAAGGATTTATGCTTTTGAACCTCTACAGCATGGGCTTTAGCGCCATGGTGGCCGAAAACCTGGTGAAAAAGCATGTGTCTACCCAGAATGTGGGACAAATGAACAGCGGGGAGCTGTATCTGCAAGACCAAGGAGGCAATGCATTGCCTTTGGGTACCTTTGTTCGGCTTTAGGCTTATGGATTCTGCGTTGTGCCATTGGTGCTGTGGGTGTAGCACTTTCGACTGAAGGGTAACAAGAATTTATCACTTATCGATTAGTTCGCGATTTCCAGCGAATGACCCTCTTCCCGCCAGATTGTATCCCAAGTATCCCTAATTTTGTTTCAATGAGTTCGGTTATTGAGGCCATCGATGTCTGTAAGACCTTTGGCGAGCAGCGCGTATCCAAAAACATTTCGCTCAAAGTAGCAGAAGGCAGTATTTACGGGCTATTGGGTCCGAACGGTGCGGGGAAAACCACCCTGATTCGAATGCTATCGACCATCACCCAGCCCGATTCGGGAAGCATCTTGTTTTGTGGGGAATCGCTCAAGGAGACCCATGCCCATCAAATGGGCTACATGCCCGAAGAGCGGGGATTGTACAAAAAGATGACGGTGGCCGAACAATTGCTGTTTTTCGCCGAGTTGCGTGGACTATCGACCCGAGATGCCCAAGCGGCGGTGAAACACTGGCTCAAGCGGTTGGAGATGATGGACTGGGCCAGAAAAAAAGTGGAGGAGATCAGCAAGGGAATGGCCCAAAAGGTTCAATTTGTTTCTTGCGTGTTGCACAGCCCCAAGTTGTTGATTTTGGATGAGCCCTTCAGTGGATTTGATCCAGTGAATGCCGACTTAATCAAAGATTTGATTTTGGAATTGAAAGCGGGTGGTACCAGTGTGATATTTTCGACGCATCGGATGGACAATGTAGAGAGTTTGTGCGATCATTTGGCGATCATACACCAAGGGGAAAAGGTGCTTGATGGCAGTGTGAGTGATATTCGCCGAAACCATTTTACGGGTTTGTTTGAAGTGGGTTTCCACAGCGAAGTGGATTGGTCTGTCAATGGTGTAGTGCCTCATTCTGTGGCGCATCACAGCGATGGCAAAGTGATTTATCGCTTCCAAACCAACGAAGGATTTAGTGCCGCGGATTTGCTATCGGCAGCGGTGGCGAAGGGCGGGTTGGTGCATTATTCAGAGCACATCCCCAGCATTCACGAGATTTTTGTAGAAACAGTGTCGAAAGGTGGCGCGGCGATCGCCCTGTAAATCGCCCATCGAAAAGAATAATCAATAGGAAAAGAGAGCAACCATGAGAAATATTTTTGTCGTTTTCAAGCGCGAATACTTGACCCGGGTGAAGAACAAAACCTTCATCATCATGACCTTTTTGGCGCCTTTGCTGATGGTGGGTTTTTACGCGGCTACGATTTATATCGCCACGGAGACGGGGGAGGACAATCGCACCAAAACGGTGTATTTAACCGATTACAATCCGTCATTGATGTTGAGCAACAATCCGCCGGCGAACTACGTGTTTTTGCCTGCGCCGAGCAGTGAGGATTCGGCCATCGCGGATGTGAAAAGTGGGGCGGTTTTTGGGTGGTTGAAGGTGGAGGATCTCGACACGCGGGCCATTGACTCAGCCACTTACTATACTTCTGAAACACCGTCTTTGGTGGAGATGGAGGGGTTGAAGGAGTGGATCAAGGGCAAGGCGAACAAGCATCAGTTTGCGAAAATGGGGTTGCGGGAGTCGCAGATCGACAGCGCTCAGGCGAGTTGTGATATTTTGACCAAGGAGGTGAGTAACAGCGGCGATGTGCAGGAGAGTTCGAGCACGCTGAAGAGCGGAATTGGGTTTGCGTTGGCGTTCATGATTTACATTTTCATATTTGTCTATGGTTCGATGGTGATGCGTTCTGCGATGGAGGAGAAGACCAATCGGATTGTGGAGGTGATCGTGAGTTCGGTAAAGCCCTTTCATTTGATGATGGGCAAGATTTTTGGGGTTGCGGCGGTGGGACTTACCCAATTTTTGGCTTGGATTGTGTTGGCGGTGGGTTTGGTGATGGGGATCAGTGCGATGTTTTTAAACTCTGGCGATGGTATGTCGACCCAAGAGGCTGTTCAGAAGGGGATTGAGGCGAGAACGGGGATGGCCACGGTGGGTGCGATGGGGGGCGAGGGTGTTCAGGTGGCGGCATCGGGTTCTCAGGGGGCGCGGGATTTGGCGGCGGAGTTTACGGAGCCGCTCAGCAATCTGCCCTATGTAGAAATCATTGCAGTGTTTTTGTTGTTTTTTGTGGGCGGCTATTTGTTGTATTCGAGCATTTTTGCGGCCATTGGGTCGGCGGTGAATCAGGAGTCGGATGTGCAACAATTCATGATGCCCGTGACTTTGCCGTTGGTGTTTGGGTTTGTGATAGCGCAAACGGTGGCGCTGAAAGCGCCGCATGGGGCCATGGCAAAACTGTTTTCTATGATCCCATTGACCAGTCCAATAGTCATGGTCGTACGCGCGCCTTTTGGTGTGCCACTGAGCGAATTGGCCTTAAGTTTTGGATTGCTGGTGCTGATGTTTGTGGTGATGGTCTGGCTCAGCAGCCGAATTTATCGCATCGGAATTTTGAGCTACGGCAAAAAGCCCACATGGAAAGATCTGTGGAAGTGGTTGCGGTAGTGGAGGGAAGCGATAATAACGGGTTGTTCTAGTACTTGGTTGCGCTGGTAGCGGTCGCTCACGTTGGCGTTTATAGCGTGTAGGTGAGTCCGTATGATAGGCCAATGGAGTTGATGCCCGCGCCGAGTTCTGCATGGTAGCCGAAATTGCGGAGTCCCCTGAAATGTTGTTTGATGCCGATGATTGTGACTTGAAATCCATTCATGTCTACGCCGCCATTGAATGCTGGGATGTAAGAGCTGGACTTATCGTAGTTCATTCTCACGGTGTTGTAGTCGATTCGGCTATTGCCCAGGGCGATGCCTGAATACAGGGCGTAGCTCATTTTTGGGGTGTTTTTGATTTTCCAGGCATAGTCGATGCTTGCAAGGAAGGAATTCAGTTTTACCACGTATTGGAAATAGGAGTATTGATTGATTATGTCGAAATCGGGGTAGGCGAGGGTATCAGACTTTACCTCGGCCCAGGTGTATTGCACGCCCATTGTCCAGCGGTCGCGAAAGTGGTATTGGTAACCAATGGAAGTGGGGTTTTTGGTGACAATTGAGTTGCCCACATTGCCAAAGTTGGTTTCCAATTCGCTTTGAAGTCCTTTTCCGATGGTATTCACCAGCGCATCGGAGTTGTTGGTCCATAGGAACGTCATGGCTTCTTTTTGGATGGGGTGGATTTGTCGGGCCGTATACCCTTCGCTTTTGGGTGCGATACGACCCTGTTCGTTTTTCGCTGCGGGCGTTGGCGCTGTGGTTGGTGTTTGGGTGGTATCTTGTCCGCCATACTGGGCGATGGCAGGGTTTGCTAAGCCGATGGCGGCTGTGAGGAGGAGGGTGAGCGCACGGAACATGCGGGCAATTTACAAAATATGAGAGGCCATTTGTGGGAATAGAAACAAATTTCGTCGGTTTAGTGTTGTAATGTCAAATACCACCCCGATATTTGTTGCAACGAATAAAATTTAAAAATGACAACACAATCTTTGGCAAAATGGAACTTGGATCCTACGCACAGCGAGGCTCAGTTCAAGGAGGAGTTTGGGTTGACTTGGAGTGCAGTGACTGAGGCGGGTGGTGGAGTGGTTGGCAGCGACGTGAAGTTGTTGTTCAACGTGCAGTTTGCGCCAGCGCAGGCCTAAGTTTGTTTTTTTATAGTTTGAACGGGGGCCGCGCAGCGCGGCCCCCGTTTTTTTTGTTTCTTTGTGTATGCAGCAATCGAAAATCCGACAGAATAGCTTCCTGTTGTTGTTGGTCGTTTTTGGACTATTCATCGCCTCCCAGTTGTTGGGTTTTTTGTCGGGCTTCCTTGGGGCGCTTACCCTGTATTTTTTTATACGGAAACCCCAGGATTTTCTTGAAAAACGCTATCGCCTGAGCAAAGTCAAGTCTACCCTTATTTTGCTGCTTTGCAGCTTCGTACTGATTGTTGTCCCTGCGGGACTGATCATCGGTGAAGTCACTGCCCGCATCGCCGAAGTGGTATCGCACAGTCAAGAAGTACTGCAATCGATCAATGCTTTCATTACCCAACAAGAACAGCGTTTTGGATTTGAAATTCTGACGGCTGAACACCTCAAACAAGCGTCTTCCTACCTCACGGCCGCCGCAACTTCTACCGTGGGTGTCATTGCCAACTCCTTTGCCACCGTGGCGGTGATGTATTTGGTGCTTTATTTCATGCTGTTGAATCGCAGACCCATGGAAGCTTGGTTCTATGCGTATTTGCCCTTGGAGGACAACCATGTTGCTTTGATAGGCAAGGAACTCAATGCTTTGGTGGTGTCGAACGCGGCCGGAATTCCCGCCACTGCTTTTGTGCAAGCCATCCTAGCGGTGATTTGCTATGCCATTTTGGGTGTGGATGATCTGTTGTTTTGGTTTTGCGCCACCGCCATTGCCGCGATCATTCCGCTGGTGGGTGCGAGCATTGCCTATCTTCCTTTGGTGGTGTTGCAGTATACTTCCGGACATACAACGCAGGCCTGGGTAATTTTGGTGTTTGGATTGGTGGTGCTGGGTACCGTTGACAATTTGGTTCGATTGTATATCCAAAATAAATGGGGTGATGCCCATCCGTTGATTACCATTTTTGGTGTGATTATGGGCGTGAATATTTTTGGTTTCATGGGCTTGATATTTGGTCCAATCCTCATCAGTTTGTTTATACTATTGGTGAAAATTTACATGCGGGAATTCCATGTGGGCGGCTTAGCCTATCCGGATGACTCAACCCCTGTTGCTTGATATTGATTTTATGTCGACTTACCAGTACGATCAAACATACAAGACATTATCGCATCGATCCTAATACCAATACCCTCAAAAAGGCCAAGTTCTCCGTGGACGGATTGCCTGGCCTTCTGTCGTCCTACAACATCGAAATTTTGTAGCGGATCGCAGCAATGGTCACGCGGGGATGTCGTTCGTCGAGAAGAATTGCGTTTTTATAGTACTTTGTATTGCATAGTACTATAAATATCCATTACCTTTGTGGTATGGATTTGGAAAACACCCAATCGCAGATGAGGAAAGGCATTCTTGAGTATTGCATTTTGCAGATTATTTCTCAGGGGGCGTGTTACTCGTCGGACATTTTGGATCGGTTGAAGCAAGCCAAGTTGTTGGTGGTTGAGGGTACCTTGTATCCACTGCTCACCCGATTGAAGAATGGGGGGTTGTTGAGTTATCGCTGGGAGGAATCCAAATCAGGTCCGCCGCGGAAGTATTTTGAACTCACGGCGGAAGGACAAGCATTTTTGTCCTCTTTGCAGCTAACCTGGACAGAGTTACAATTTGCGGTTTCGCATGTTTCACGTTCATCAACGGCGGAGGCCGGCGCATCCAATTAAACGCAT
>Ga0169931_10001396_pt1 | contig 39813 bp, 39 predicted proteins | sample Kivu_15m_20L_FD_129675 | JGI IMG/M metagenome (GOLD analysis project Ga0169931, IMG submission 129675) | Freshwater microbial communities from Lake Kivu, Western Province, Rwanda to study Microbial Dark Matter (Phase II) - Kivu_15m_20L... | ecosystem: Environmental > Aquatic > Freshwater > Lake... | reverse complement strand
GCGATTCCACAAGCAGTGGTGCCACCCAACCAGCCGCAAACTTTCTACTCACACACTGAAAGTGACCGCCCAGACTGCCGTGGCGCACCATGCCCGGCTCGTAGCACCGCTCGAAGAGCTTGGTTTCATAGCGGGACTTTGCGCTGGGGTCAGCCGGCGGCCAAAAGCCGATTGCGCCGGCCGACACCAGGTGGGTTCCGTCGGCCGTGCCGGCCACGATCGTTCCGGCCCACAGAGCGACGATGTCCTGCGGTTGATAATAGTTCCACATTCCGAGCCGACAATGCCCCAGCGCAGGCGAGAGATTGTGCATGGGTGAGACCGCACCGGCGAGCAGGATTGCGCGGTCGATCTCGACGCCATCGGGAAGTTCCTCGAGAGCTTCAAGCACGACAGCCGCCCCGGCCGAGTAGCCAATCAGGTTGACTTCGCCACGAGGAAACTGCGCCTGGTAGGCAGCGACTTTGTCGACGATGGCGCGAGCGCCGGCGTCATGCCGGGCCCCGGACCGCAAATGATAGACGAACAGCGGCCAGTAGCCCGTGGTCCAGTCGATCACGTCGACAGCGCCCGGGTATCCGCCGTCGACAAGTCCTGGCGCCAGGCCGGCGCTCAGCGAATTATCTCCGTTCACACCGACGACAACGATCGTGTAGCCACGGGCCAGTCGCTCAGCCGTCAGCAGGTCTCCCGGTGAGGCGTCGAGCACGTCTTCATGCTGGCGCGTCAAATCGGCCGGCGGAACGACCGGTAACCGCGCAAGCCGTCCTTCTCGGTGCAATGTCACAGGCGCGTTGGTACACCCCGCGCATAGAATCGCGAGCACGAGCGGCAGCCGAACCGTTTTGCGGAAGGCGTGACGAGACATGGTGGAACTTAGCTTGGAGGGCGAGAGAAACGCGGGGTGGGCTAGGCGGCTCGTAAGTGCTGCATTTGGCGGACGAGCTGCTTGCGGTAGCGGTAGTGCTCGACTTCGAGCAGATTGCGGGGTGTGTCCAGGTAATGAGCTTCGCGGAGTGACCTGTCGGCGTGGGCCGCCTTCTGACGACGGAACGATTCGGCCTCGGGGCGTGCGGCGCGGGTGGCCGCTACGAATCGCGCCACAAGTTGTGATTGGTGATCGACCAGGCCGAACTGGCCGCTGTCGGGTTGGATCAGGCCCACGATGAACAGGTTGTCGAATTGCGGGTGAAAGACGTTGAGGAACAGTTGCGGCCGGCCGTCGCGCCAGTTGAGATGCTGCCGGTCGATGAACGGGATGGTGATGTTGTAGCCCGTGGCGTAGATCACGAGATCGACTTGCTCTTGGCTACCGTCGGCAAACAGTATGCGGTCGCCGCAAAGCTGCGCGACGTTGGGCTTTGGCTTGATGCGGCCATGAGCGACGTAATAGGGCAACTGCGAGTTTACGATTGGATGGGATGCAAACAGCTCGTGATCCGGAGCGGGGAGTCCGTAGCGGTGAACTTCGCCCACGGTCAATCGCAGCACGCAGCGCACAATCCAGCGGCGCAGGCGATCTGGCAGGCCGAGCCGGAGTAGCTTCTCGCCCACTACATCCGAAGGGCGGCCGAACAGGAATTTTGGTACGAAGTAGTATCCGCGGCGCATGCTGTGGAACACGGTGTCGGCATGTAGCGCCGCCTCGACCGCAAGATCGCAGCCCGTGTTACCCGCGCCGACGACCAGCACGCGGCGGCCGCGGAGCACGTCCGGAGTCTTGTAATCGGCGGAGTGGATGATCTGGCCGTCAAAGTTCCCAGGAAAGGCAGGCCAGCGCGGATCCCAGTTATGGCCGTTCGCGATCACGACGCCGGCATAGCGCCGCTGCTCGCCACCGGCCAAGGTCGCCAGCCAGTGCGGGCCGTCCGGCTCGAGCCGTTCGAGCGACGTATTGAACTCGATGCACGCGCGGAGGCCGAAGTGTTCGGCGTAAGCCTTCAGGTAATCAAAGACCTGCGAGTGATGCGGAAAGTTCGGAAAGTGCGCCGGCATGCCGAAGTCGCAAAACTCGGTCAGCCGTTTCGAAGAGATCGTGTGCGTCGAGGCATAGACCCGGCTGGTGCCCTGGCCATAGGCCCAATTTCCGCCGAGTTCTCCGCTGCGTTCCAGGACGTCGACTTCGACTGCCTGTTGACGAAGGTTCTTCGCCGCGGCCAGGCCCGAGGAGCCGGCGCCAACCACGCAGTATCGGTCGCGGCGATCGACGATGGACATTAAGGCACCTGACAGAGGCGACCAGCCGAGGGCGGCAAGACATGTGCGAGTCTGGGAAGGGGCTATCGAGATTATCGGTGAAAACGTCGTGTGAAATGCAATCACGGCGCAGGTTTCGCTTGTCGCGACCGGTAGAATGCAGCCAGCACTGACAGCATGCGGGGTTTTATCCGGTTGAAATGAGAGACGAACAGTTATGGCGGAGAAACTTGCCGAGCGATTTACCCAGTCGCGGCGCCAGACCGAGTGGCTCTGCGAGCCGCTCGAGACGGAAGACTACGTGGTGCAGGCCATGCCAGATGCCAGCCCGACCCGCTGGCACCTGGCGCACACCACCTGGTTTTTTGAGACGTTTGTGCTGGCACGTTGGCAGCCGAAATATCGGCCGGTGAGCAATGCGTACCAGGTTCTGTTCAATTCTTACTACAACAGCATTGGCGAGCAGTTCCCCCGGGCCCAACGCGGTTTGCTGACGCGCCCCACGGTGAAAGAGGTTTTCGAGTATCGGCATACCGTGGATGGCCGGATGTGCGAGCTTCTGGGCGCAGCGACCGACAAAGAGCTGCCGCACATTGTTGAACTGGGATTGCAGCACGAGCAGCAGCATCAGGAACTGATACTGACGGATCTCAAGTATCTGCTGTCGTGCAATCCGCTGCTACCGGTTTATCGCCAGTCCGATAGGCGTTCGCGGCCAAGTGTGGAGCCGCTACGGTGGCTGGAGTTTGAGGGCGGGCTGAAACGCATCGGCAGTGACGGCGAAGGATTCACCTTTGACAACGAGCGGCCGCGACATCAGGTGTACTTAGAGCCGTTCGCACTTGCTGATCGACTCGTCACCGCGGGTGAGTTTCTCGAGTTCGTTGCCGACGGGGGCTACGAGCGACCTGAACTGTGGCTGTCGCTTGGTTGGGCCACGAAGCAGGAACAGTTCTGGCAGGCGCCGCTCTATTGGCGGAAGGACGGTGATGCCTGGCATGAGTTTACGCTCGGCGGCGAACGCGTCGTGGATCTTGATGAACCGGTTACCCACGTGAGCTACTTCGAGGCCGAGGCATTCGCCCGCTGGTCGGCGGCGCGATTGCCGACGGAGGCCGAGTGGGAGCATGCAGTAACGGGACAGCCAATTGCCGGCAGCTTTGTCGAAAGCGGAGCGTTTCATCCTGCGGCCGACGACAATCCGGCGGCGGGTGGTCTGCGGCAAGCCTTCGGCGAGGTCTGGCAATGGACGCAGAGCCCCTACACGCCGTATCCCGGCTATCGGCCGCCCAGCGGGGCGTTGGGTGAGTACAACGGCAAGTTCATGTGCAACCAGTATGTGCTCCGGGGTGGTTCGTGCGCGACACCGCGCGGACATGTTCGCGCGACGTATCGCAATTTCTTTCCGCCGGATGCGCGCTGGCAGTTCAGCGGCATCCGGTTGGCACGCGACTTGTAGATTGCCCGCAATGTTCTCAGGCAGCCTTGCGAGCTTGACCCTTGGGCGCGCGTCAGAGATGCTTTAGCAGACGGTTGCCGTGCGGGCCAATTCGTGAGGTTCTATTGAATGCTCGAGCTGCGCGAGGTCACGAAGTTATATGCCGGTGCGACGGTCGTTGCCCCGCTGACGCTGTCTGTGCCTGCGGGCGAAGTGCTGGTCTTATTGGGCCCGAGCGGCTGCGGAAAGACGACGATCCTGCGCATGATCGCCGGACTTGTGACGCCGACATCGGGTGAGATCACCGTCGATGGCTTGCCGCTGTCAAACGCGACGATCGGCCAAGTGCGACGCAAGCTCGGCTACGTGATTCAAGAGGGGGGGCTGTTTCCGCATTTGACGGCCCGAGCGAACATCGTGCTGATGGCGCGGCACGTGGGCTGGTCGCGCGAACGGATGAACAGGCGGCTGGTCGAGCTGGAGGAAATGACGGCATTTCCGCCGGACGCCCTCGACCGCTATCCCACGGAACTCTCCGGCGGGCAGCGGCAGCGTGTGAGCTTGATGCGGGCTCTAATCTTGGAGCCTAGCCTACTGTTGCTCGATGAACCGCTCGGAGCGCTCGATCCATTGATTCGGGCGGGTTTACAGCGCGATCTGAAAACTGCTTTCGCGAGAAGCGGTGCGACCGTCGTGCTCGTGACGCACGACCTGGTCGAGGCCAGTTGGTTTGCCGACCGCGTATGCGTACTCGAAACTGGCAGGGTCGTCCAGGAGGGGCCGTTTGCGGAGATTGTCGAGCGGCCGGCCAGCCAGTTCGTACGGGAGTTCGTCAACTCGCAGGTGGTCGCATCGTGAAGCACCGGGCACTGTGGAAACTTGCCGCGATCGTGGTCATTCTGCTTGTGGCCGGGATCGTGCCCGCGCCGCGCGATGAGGTTCAGCTGCGCATCGGCTCTAAAAAATTCACTGAGTCGGTGATCCTGGGCGAGGTATTGCGGCTACTTGACGAACAAGCAGGATTGAACGTCGTGCATTATCGCGAGTTCGGCGGGACGAGAATCGTGTTCGATGCGTTAGTCGCAGGCGAAATCGACGCGTATCCCGAGTATACCGGCACAATCCTGGGCGAGATCCTCGCCGGTAAGGAGGTCACCGAAGCCAAATCCATGCGGCAGGAGCTTGCCAAACTCGGCATCGGAGTATCGGAGTCGCTGGGATTCAACAATACCTATGCCCTGGCGCTGACGCACGCTCGCGCGGACGAGCTTGGTGTGAAGACGATCTCCGACCTGGTTCGGCACCCTGAACTGCAGTTTGCCCTGACGCACGAGTTTCTGGATCGGGCTGACTGTTGGCCGGCCCTGCTCAAGGCGTACGACTTGCCGCAGAAGAAGGTCGTGGGTGTGGACCACGACATTGCGTATCGACAACTCATCAGCGGCGAAGTGGACGTAATTGACGTATATTCAACTGATGCGGTCATCCGGCAGGCGGATCTAGTCCTGCTCGAAGATGACCGACAGGTGTTTCCTCGCTACGAGGCCGTGTGGCTTTTTCGGAAGGATACGGCGAATCGTTACCCGGCATTTCGCCAAGCTATCGAGCAAACGGAACGCGCGATCCGCGAGACGGAGATGCAGGCACTGAACGACCGAGTTGAGTCGCGCACGGCAAGTGAATCAGAAACGGCGGCCCTGTTTCTCGCCGAGAAGTTAGGCGTAAGACTTGAAGTCGCATCGACGAGCTACTGGCGGATGATTGTCCGGCACACGGTGGAACACCTGGAGCTGGTCCGGCAATCGCTGCTGCCGGCGATCGTGGTCGGTGTCGCTTTGGGGGTGTTCTGCCAGCGCTGGCCTAGCGCTGGTCGCGGAGTGCTGGCGGGAGTGGGGCTTCTGCAGACGATTCCCTCGCTTGCCTTACTGGTTCTGCTGCTGCCCGTGGTAGCTTGGTTGGGATACCGGAGCATCGGCGAGGGGGCGGTGACGGCAATCGTTGCTTTGTTCTGCTATGCACTGATGCCCATTGTGCGGAACACGTATACGGGCCTGGAAGCGATTCCGCGGGGCGTCGTCGAATCAGCGACGGTGTTGGGACTAAGTCAATCCAGCCGGCTTGCCGAGATCGAGCTGCCGATCGCCCTGCCGACGATCCTGGCGGGCATTCGCACGGCAGGGGTGCAGTGCGTCGGTTTTGCAACCCTCGGTGCGATCATCGGCGCAGGCGGACTGGGCCAGCCGATCTTGCGTGGGATTCGGGTAAGCGATCCGAAACTCGTGTTGGCTGGCGCAATTCCAGCGGCGCTACTGGCCTTGGCCCTGCAGGTGCTGTTGGACTTGCTGGAGTGGGGCGTTGTGCCGCGCGGCCTGAAACGCCGGCAAGCGCGAAGTGAGTAGTGAATCAGTACGGAGGGTCCTGCGATGGTGAAAGCATCTTGGAACGGACAGGTAGTTGCCGAAAGCGAAGACACGATTGTTGTCGAGGGCAACCATTACTTTCCTGCCAGCAGTGTGCGAAGCGAGGTGTTGGAGAGCAGCTCGACGACAACTATCTGTCCTTGGAAGGGCACCGCCCACTACTACACGCTGGTGGTCGCCGGCCAGAAGAACTACGACGCTGCCTGGTACTATCCTGAGCCGAAGGCAGCAGCGGCGGAGATTCGCGGCCGAGTGGCCTTCTGGAAGGGAGTGAGAGTTGAGTCTACTTAACTCGGCACTACTCGACGACGTAGTGCAGGACTGCGAAGTTTCGCTCGGCATCGGTCCACTCGTGGTGTAGCACGAATCCGGCCGGTGCGGCGAGCGCGGAGAACTCTTCAATCGTGTACTTGTGGGAGTATTCCGTATTGATTGCTTCACCGGCCTCGAATTGGAACGCTCTGCCTGCAACTTGAACGACTTGAGCTTCGGTGCTGACAAGGTCGATTTCCACACGACCGCGCTCGGCGGAATAGATTGCCCGGTGTTGGAAGGTGTTCAACTGGAAGTTGCCATCCAGTTCGCGATTGATCCGCCGCAGGAGATTCAAGTTGAATTCCGCGGTCACTCCGAGCGCGTCGTTATAGGCGGCGTGAATTTTGGTCGGCTCCTTCTTCAGGTCAATGCCGATCAGCAGTCCACCACCTCGGTCGCAGAGTCCGGCCACGTTCGCCAGAAGTCGAGTGGCTCGCTGGGGCAGGAAGTTGCCAATCGTCGAACCGGGAAAGTACACGGCGACATGACTGATGCTGCGCGTGGCCATCGGCAGCTGGAAAGGCTCGGTAAAGTCCGCGCATGCGGGGATCACTTCCACGCGTGGATAGTCGGCTGAAATCTCACGTGCTGCCTGTTGCAAATGCTCGCCAGAGATGTCCACCGGCACGTAAGCAGCGGCCCTGGGCAGTGCGTCGAGCAAATACCGGGTTTTCACGCTGCTGCCGCTGCCGAACTCAACCAGCATCACGCCATCGCCGATTTGCTCGCCCATCTCCGCGGCATGGCGTTCGGTAATCGCAAGTTCGGCACGCGTCAGGTAATACTCGTCCAGCAGGCAAATGCGGTCGAAGAGCTCTGAGCCACGCTTGTCGTAGAAGTACTTGCAGGGAAGCTGCTTGGGCAAGCACGACAAGCCAGCCCAGACGTCGTTGCGAAACGTACGAGCTCGATTGCGGAGCGCGACTGCTGGTGGGTTGGCCCGCATAGGAGTCTCTGGGGCTGAAGGTCGACGTTAGGAACTGGTACCGATTTGGATGGCAGGCCGAGTGCAAATCACGAGCCGCGAGCCCGCGGTGTGGCGTGCGGGCAATTATAGATGGCCGGCAAGTCCTAACGGCTTCGGAATTCCCCCCGCTAATCCGCAAAAACGCCGCGGACTGAGCATGTCTCGGGGTTACGGAGGCAGTCCGGCTTCCACTGCGGACAGAAACTGTCCGGAGATTCTGGGGGCGTCGTGCCCGCAGCTTAACCAACCTCGCTACGAACCATGGGGATGGTCGCCGGGGTTTCGAAGAGGAGCGGATTGATTCCGGCCGCGACTGGCGGAGTTTTTTCGGCGGTGCGAGTCGGAGCGGTGCGAATCGTGGCGATTCGGCCTTCGAATCCTTCGTGCAGGGACACACGGTTGCGCCCCTCCTGTTTCGCGGTATAGAGCGCCGCATCGGCGCGGGACAACAAATCGGTGGAGGTTTCGCCGGGAATATTCGCGGCGACGCCGATGCTGACCGTGGTGTCCAGCTTATCTTCCACGCGCTGGCGGAGTCTTTCGGCCAGACTGCAAGCAGAGCGCAGCGGCGTGCGGGGCATCAGGACGACAAACTCTTCGCCGCCGAACCGCGCGAGCATGTCTCCTTCACGCAAGGCGGGCTTCAGAAGTTGCGTGAGTTCCTGCAGAATGCGATCGCCCGCCAGGTGCCCTTGCGCGTCGTTGACGAGCTTAAAGTGATCGAGGTCGAGCATCGCGACGCCCAGCGGCGGCTCTTGCGAATCCTGGTGCGTACTGAGCATTCGCTGCAGTTGATCGTCGAAGGCACGACGATTGGCTACTCCGGTCAGCGGATCGGTGCGCATTTCAGCGAAGGCGCTCAAATGCGTCATTTGCTGGAGGAGGTCCGAGTAGGCATGCGAGATCTCAGTGCTGAGTCGCATCGCCGGTTTGAGCAAGTCGTCCGCGCGATCACAGAGTTGTTGCCACGAGACGTCGCTCTTACGTTCCCATTGCTTGAGCTGGCTGTTGAACTTCACAATCGATGGAACGTGGAAGGCCATGCTTTTTCGCAAGCGGTAAGCGATTGCTTCGAGTTCCTGGGCGACGGACATCGCGCGTTCAATCTCGTGTCGCGTCTGGCTGCGACTGCGCGTCTGCGGCGCGGTGCGTCGGCGGCCGAGCACGTAACCCAGGGTGGCCATGGCCGCGAACAGCATCGCGGCGGAGAGCGACATATTGAGTTCTGCCAACAGCATTGCTTTGCATCCCGAGCCGGAGGATGAGGCGCCACTCACTCGCCGACCATGCGGATGGAACCGCGGCGCTGTGAGCCATTGAAAACATAGTTTACTCACCGTCGTTGACGCGGGAATTTCCGGCGGATCCACCGGGGAATGTGCGCCTGCGCGACCCCATCGGTCCGCCCGTGACGGCGGTGAAGGCGGTGAAGGCGGTGAAGGCGGAGGGATTCTAGCGATTGCAGCGACTGGACGCGGGGGAATGGCCCGCTTAGAGCAGGCCGTAGCTGCTGAGTGTGCCGCGCAGCCTGGCCTCGCTGGTTGCGTCGAGCGGAGTCATCGGCATCCGCAATTGGCCGTTGTCGCGGCCCAACAGGCGCATCGCGGTTTTGACCGGAATCGGATTGGTGGCCAGTCCGAGCATGTCACGGCATAGTGGGAAGAGCTTGCGATGCCAGCGGAGGGCTGCGGCCATGTCGCCACTGTCGAAGGCCTTGACCAGCGCGAGCATATCCCCGGGAACGATATTGCCGACCACGGAAATCACGCCCCGGCCACCGATGGCTAGCAGCGGAAGCGTGAGACTGTCGTCGCCACTGAGCACGGTAAGGTTCGAGAGGGCCATCACTTGAGAGGCCTGGTCCATCGAGCCCGTGGCCTCTTTGACCATGGTGATGTTCGCCAACTCGCCCATCCGGGCAATGGTTTCGGGTTCGATGTTCTTGCCGGTGCGTCCGGGAATGTTGTAAACGCAGATCGGAATTCCAACGGCTTCGGCCAAAGCCTTGTAGTGTTCGTACATGCCCTCTTGCGTGGGCTTGTTGTAGTAGGGCGCGACGACGAGGGCGGCATCCGCGCCGTGAGCTTCCGCAAACTTGGTGAGCCGCAGAGCCTCGCGCGTGCTGTTGCTGCCTGTGCCAGCCATCACCTTCACGCGGCCGGCTGCAAACTCGACCACCGAGGCGATGACGCGTTCGTGTTCGTCATGGCTCAGGGTGGGAGACTCGCCGGTCGTGCCAACCGGGCAAAGACAGCTCGTGCCGGCAGCGATCTGAAATTCGACTTGCTCGCGAAGCACCTTGTAGTCGACACCGTCGCTGTCAAAGGGGGTCGTCAAAGCGACGCTGAGCCCGGCAAATGCTTCACCTTTGGTCGTCATGGCTGGTGGTCTTTCCGTAGCGGTTGTAAATCAGACACGCCGCGCTCGGGCCAGGTTCGTCCGTCCGCGGGCCGACAAGCGGGAAAGCCGATAATGTAGCAGGCCGAGGCCGGGCGCCGAAGGGGCCGCTCACCTGAGAATCTCGGCCGGTTCAGGTAGCGGCCGCGGTTGCTCGTTCGCGCCAGAATTCCAGCAAGATGAAGGTCGTACTAACCAGCACCGGTCCCAAGACAATCCCGCTGGCCCCAAACAGGCTGATGCCGCCCAGGATGGCAAAGAACGAGACGACGGTATGTTGCCGCAGCCTGCCGCCCACGAGCGTGGGATACAGCAGATTGTCGATCAGCCCGATGACGAGCACTCCCCAGGCGACGAGAATGACAGCCTGAATCCAGTGGCCGCCGAGCGCGAGGAGCACCGCCGTTGGCGCCCAGATCATGAATGTACCCATATAGGGCACCATGGCCAGAAGCCCCATGGCAACGCCCCAGACGGCGGCGCCTGGGACGCCGAGAACCCAGAAAATGAAGCATCCCAGCGAACCTTGCACAACGGCCACCACCATCGAGCCGTAGATCGTGGCGTGAATGGTGTCGTTAATACGGTCCAGTAACCGCTCGGTCTCGTCATGCGTCAGCGGCGAAAACTGCCGCAGGGCCGCGGTCGCCTGGTTTTCATCGCGATAGAGGTAATACAGCACAAACAACATCAGGGCCGCTTGAAACACCGTGTAGGCGATGCCCGAAACCACGATGGTGCCAATCGATTGCACCCGCTGACCGACCTGCTGCACAACCGCGGTAAAGTCGATGTTTTCCTCGAGTCGTTTCCAGAGCGATTCCAGGCGTGGAAAGTCGGTGAGTTTGTCGTTGAGCCACGAGACCAGCGACTGCTCTTGCCATGCCCGAGCCGTTTCAAGAACCTCGGTGGCGGCCAGGTAGACGACGAAAATGACGGGTAGGAGCACCGTGAGAGCGACTGCCACGACAGCAATCCCGGCGGCAATACTCGGTCGCGCGATCTTGGCGCACAGCCACTTCCAGACGCCATGGGTGACCACGGCCACGGTCACAGCCCAAGTAAGTGCGGCAAGGAATGGCCAGATGAGCATGGCGCTCAGAATGAGAGCCAGCAGCGTGACGCCGACCAAAACGAACTGTTTGCCGTTCTGTCGATTGGCCCACTGATTGGTGTCGGCGGGGTTCGTGGACTCGGACTTCGAACTACGTGTGGGCATGTCGATGAACCGCTCATGGGCGAGACGCTGGTTCGCAATCGCGCAACAAGTCTAACCGGGCAACCGCGGCTCTTGCCACGTCAAAAAGCGATAAGAAAATCGCTTAGCCTGAGATCAGCCGCTTCATTTCGCGGACGGCTTGCTCAAAACCGACCATCAGTGCCCGGGCGACGATGCTGTGGCCAATATTGAGTTCGGTCATGCCGTCGATCGCGGCGATCGGTTTGACGTTGCGATAGGTAAGTCCATGACCGGCGTGCAAGGTCATGCCCAGCTTGCGAACGTGCTCCCCTGCGGCGACCAACCGCGCGAGCTCCGCCGCCTGGTCCTTTCCAGCAGTGGCAAGCGCATACTCGCCGGTGTGCAACTCGACCGCGTCTGCGCCCAGTTCCAAGGCCACATCCAACTGCTTGAGCTCGGGATCGAGAAACAGGCTCACCCCGATCCCCGCGTCTCGCAGACGAGCGATGGCCTCGCGCACACGCTGGCGATGAGTCAGGAGGTCAAGTCCGCCCTCGGTGGTGACTTCCTCCCGTTTTTCGGGTACGAGTGTCACCTGATCGGGCTTATTGTCGCAGGCGATGCTTACGATCGAGGGCTCGGCGGCAAGCTCCAGGTTGAGCTTGACGGTGACGGTTTCTCGCAGCACGCGGAGATCGCGGTCTTGAATATGGCGTCGATCTTCGCGGAGGTGCAGCGTGATGCCGTCCGCCCCACCAAGTTCGGCGAGGGTGGCCGCCCAAACTGGATCAGGCTCGTTCGTGCGACGGGCCTGTCGGACGGTGGCAACGTGATCGATATTGACGCCGAGGTCTGCCATGGGAACACAAATAGCTGAGTGAAAAATGCCTGGGCCTGGGAAAGTATCTTCTGGCTTCCGTTAAGACAGAAGCAACTCATCCGCGAAGGGTTCGCGACCTTTTAGAACAAGTATATCTCTGCCAGCGAGAAGAGGATCAGGATGCCCGTCACATCGACGAAAGTGGCCACGAACGGACTCGAGGCGTAAGCCGGGTCAACGCCGAACCGCCGAAACGCCAACGGAAGCATCGATCCGACGAGCGTGCCCCAGAGGCAGATGGCCATCACCGCCTGGGCAATAACCAGCGAGAACTTCCAAGCGGCGGCTCCGCCGAGAGTTGCGTGGTCCGTTGCCAGATAGGCACCCACGAAGCCCATGGCCCCCAGGCTGAATCCCAGGGCAATGCCGATGGCAAGTTCGTGGCGGATGACGCGCAACCAATCCGAAAGTTGGATGTGCCCCAATGCCATTGCCCGCGTGATCAGCGTCGCGGCCTGAGTCCCGGACATGCCGCCTGTGGCAATGCACAGTGGGACGAAGAATGCCAGAGCCACGACTTTGTCGATCGAGTGTACGAATCCCTTCATCACGAACAGGGTCAGCATCTCGGCCAGGAACAGCCAGGACAACCAGAAGGCGCGCTTCCACCAGATGGAATGGAACGCTGCTTCCAGGTAATTCTCCACGAGCGGTTCCATGGCCGCCATGCGATACACGTCTTCGCTCGCTTCCTCACGCAAAACGTCGATCACGTCGTCGTGCGTAATGATGCCCACCATGTGGTGGTCGTCGTCGACCACGGGAATTGCGTGCAAGTCGAAGCGAGCGACCTCCTGGGCGACCTTTTCGCGGTCTTCGTCCGCTCGGACGGTGACCAGGTCGCGCTCCATGATGTCATCGATTTTGGTATTCGGCTTGCCGATCGCGGAGACCAGCTGCCGCGCCGTTACCAGGCCGCGCAAATGCTCGCGGTCGTCCACCACGAACACGTAATAAATCGTTTCGATGTTCTCTGCCTGGCGCCCCAGTTCCTCAAGCGCCTGACGCACGGTATAGCCCTCGGGAATGCGGGCATACGCGGTGGTCATGACCGAGCCGGCGGTCCCCTCGGGATACGATTGCAGCCGCAGAATGTCGCGACGATCGGAAAGCGGCAGGTGCGGTAGCAAATCCTGCACGATTTCCGGATTGACGTCGCGGAGAATGTCGACGCGGTCGTCATTCGGCAGGTTGATAATTAGTTGGGCGATGTCGGCCCGATCGCTGTTCTCAACGATCTCGATTTGCTTGTCACGATCGAAGTAGCCGAAGATTTCCGCACGAGTTTCGGGGTCGGCATGGGCGAGCACTCCCCAGGCTTCCGTAGGCGTGAGTCCCTCCATGAATTCGGCCGTGCGTGCGGCGTGTAGAGCCGTGGAGAACTCGCGGAGTTCGGCCGCGTTGTTCTCGGCCAGCATTTCGCGGAGTTCGGGCAAATAGAGGGTATTGACCATGACTTCGGGCCCAAACAATTCCGCGACAAAATGAACTGGTGAGTATCGTCCTGCAACTGGGGTGTGTCAAAGCCAAACGACGAGCACGAAGTCCTCTGCTATTCATCGTAACTTCGTCGGGGCTCCGCGACGTAGAGGCGACCGCAGCGTGGGGAAATTCGCAGCTTAAAAACAGAAAGGGGCGTCTCCCCGGAAGGAGCCGCCCCCAACTGCTGGAGACTGTACTACGTCTAACGTGCGTTTACTACTTCACAACGACGAAGGCGTTCTGGCCGGGACGGACCTGCACGTAGAGCAGGACTTTGTCCTTCACGGACTGACCTTCCATCGCAGTCTTGAACGAATCGAGGTCTTTCACCTCGGCCTGGCCGACCGTGAGAATCACCATGCCCCGCCGCAGGCCGGCTTCATAGGCCGGGCCACTCGGGTCAACTTCGGTAATCATCACGCCACCGGCGGAAACCTTCATTGCCGAAGCTTGCTCGTCCGTCAGATTCGAGACCGTCACGCCGAGTTCTTCGGCCTTGAAAGTGCCCGGTTCGGCTGACGCACGATCAGGCGTGGAACCAGGCGTGAAAGTCTGTTCCACATCGGCAGGCAGTGCCTTGGCGGTAACCGTGAGTGTGACAGGCTTGCCCGCTCGCATTACCTCCACGGACTGCTTGCTCTCGATGGGTACCCTTTCAACCAGTTCCTGCAGATCACGCGGGTCGCTGACCTTGGTACCGGCAAAGCTGATGACCACGTCGCCCGGCTTGAAGCCGGCTTCCGCGGCGGGAGTGCCGGGATGCACTTGATTGATCAACACACCCTCGCCTTCGGTGTTGAGCTTCTCGGCCAGGTCGCCAGTCAGCGGGCTGATTCCCACGCCGAGATATGCTCGTTGCACGCTTCCCTTGGCGATCAGGTGGCCGGTGACCCACTTGGCTAGATTCGACGGCACGGCGAAACCGATGCCGTTGAAGCTACCGCTGTTGGTGGCGATGGCCGTGTTGATGCCGACGACTTCACCCTTGAGGTTCACCAACGGACCACCCGAGTTGCCAGGGTTGATGGCCGCATCGGTTTGCAGGAACTTGGCACGGCGGATCGAGCTGAGTTCTCGGCCCTGCCCGCTGATGATACCGGCGCTTACGGTCTGATCGAGTTCGAACGGGCTACCGATGGCGATCACCCAGTCGCCGATCCGAAGTTGCTCCGAGTCGCCTAGCTTCGCGGCGGGGAGGTTGCCCGCGCCTCGAATGCGAATGATCGCCAGATCGGTTTCCGGATCGGTCTTGATGTCGTCGCCTTTGAATTCACGGCCGTCGGCCAACATGACAACAACTTCGTCAGCGCCTTCAACGACATGGTTGTTGGTAAGGACAAGGCCGGCGGAGTCGATGATCACGCCCGAGCCAGTGCCTTGGCGAGGCGGCGCGTTTTGTCCGCCATGGAACTCAAAGCCTTCCTTGCCGAAGAAGTCTTCGAACGGCGTGCCTTTGAACGGGTTTTCACCCTGGGGCATGCGATTGCGGCCTTTGTTGGCGACGGGCTGTGCCTTCGCCTTGCTGCGGATCGTGACAACGCTGGGAAGCGCGACGGCCGCGGCGTCGTGAAATGCCGCCGAAAGTTGCTCGGCATGGCGTAACGTAACGGGGTTCACTTCCTTGGGGGCATTGTTGGTAGCGCCGGATCGTTCGATCGCCACGCCCAGGCCAACTGCCGCGACGAGTGCGAGTGCGGCAATCACACGGTAGCCACGAAAACTGGGTTTGGACATGAATGTCCTCCTTGATGTGGACGAATCAGGATGCGATATGTTTGCGGTTAAAGTCGGAAGTGACGGCAATGCAGTTACTCCCTTGTCCCCTTACGCAATCTGGGCGAAACCGGTTCGCGGGCGATGGTTGTTCGACGCCACTCCGGCCTCTTTTCTCAAATCAGGCGGGGCTGCACTTTGAGGGTCGAGGAGCCCGCAAAGGCGTGCTTGCTGACCGTCTCGGATTGACAAAAGCCAATATGGCCGATAGGGTTACGTAGCGCAACGGTAGCACTTTTCGTTCGCCCGGGTAAAGGCTGATTTTGCCATGTCAGAGCCGGCTCAAGCCACGATCAGCGACGGCACATTTAGCGATCTGGAGCGGTGTGAACGGCGAATTGGTTACGAATTTCGAGATAAAGCCCTGCTGGTTTCGGCCCTGACGCATGCTTCGGGGGCCCACCATCGGCTGGCTAGCAACGAGCGGCTCGAGTTCCTGGGGGACGCGATCCTAGGGGCCATTGTTTGTGAGATTCTGTTTGTCCAGTACCCGGACTACCTGGAGGGGGATCTAACTAAAATCAAGTCGGTGGTCGTCAGCCGGCAGACCTGCGCGAAGATCAGCGAGGCCCTGGGGCTGCAGGAGTTTCTGATCCTGGGGAAGGGCATGACGACCCATCCGAGCGTGCCGCCCTCGCTGTTGGCGGACGTATTCGAGTCGCTGGCGGCGGCGATCTATCTTGATGGTGGTGATCCGGCCGTGCGAGATTTCATCACGCGATTTATCGGCCCCGAGATTGAGCTTGCTGCGGCGGGCGAGTTGGGTGGCAACTACAAGTCGCTTCTGCAACAGATGGCACAGCGCGAGAACGGCTCGACGCCAACGTACCTGCTGCTCGACGAGAAGGGGCCTGATCACAGCAAGTGCTTCAAAGTCTCGGCTCAGATTGGGCGCGGTCAGTTTCAGGCGGCCTGGGGCCGGAACAAAAAGGAAGCCGAGCAGCGGGCGGCGCGGAATGCGCTCGCCGAGCTCAATGGTGAACCGGTCCCCTTCCCCTCCGATTGAATTCTCACCCCGAGCGCCGAACCGCCCGAGACGCCAGCTTGTCGAAACGTCGCCAGTCGAGTTCTGTTTCCACAAGTCGTGCTGCCAGCCACCCCTCTTGAATTGACTCCATGACGCTTACTCTTGCCGACGTTCATGCCGCCAAGGTTCGGATTGCCACGGGGATTTATCACAGCCCCTGCCCCGGGTCGATTCCGCTGAGCGAGATCGCCGGTTGCCGGGTGTACTGCAAGCTGGACTACCTGCAGCGAACCGGAAGCTTCAAAGAGCGCGGCGCTCGGAATGCCCTCCTACTGCTGCCCGAAGAGAAGCGTCGGCGTGGCGTGGTTTCGGCGTCGGCCGGCAATCATGCGTTGGGGCTCGCGTATCATGGCAAGTTGCTGGGAGTGCCGGTGACGGTGGTCATGCCGCGGTTTGCGCCGCTGATCAAGCACACGACCTGCCGCCGGCTGGGGGCGAAGGTAATCTTGCATGGCGAATCGTTCCAGGAGGCCTTCGAACACGCTCAGCAGTTAGCTGTCCAATCGCAACTCACATACATTCACGGATTTGACGATCCGGCCATCATTGCGGGTCAAGGCACCATCGGTCTGGAGATTCTGGAACAGGTGCCGGATGTCGAAGCGATTGTGGTGCCCATTGGCGGTGGAGGACTGTTGGCCGGGGTAGCCCTCGCGGTGAAGAGCCTTGCGCCTGACGTGCAGATTCTTGGCGTGGAGCCCAGGCGAGCCCAAGGCTTTGTCGCGTCGCTCGCCGCGGGGCATGTCGAACCGGTTGAAGTGCGTCCTACAGTGGCTGATGGTCTGGCGGTGAGCCGTATCGGAAGTCTGGCATTTGAGACGGCACGAAGTCGCGTGGACGAAGTCGTAACCGTCGGAGAAGATGAACTGTCGCTCGCGATGCTGCGGCTCGTGGAACTGGAAAAAAGCGTTGTGGAGGGAGCGGGCGCAGCGCCGCTGGCGGCCCTGATGTCCGGCAAATTGCCGCAGACCAAGGGTAAGCGGACCGTGATGATTCTCTCGGGCGGTAACATTGACCCCCTGATCCTGACGCGAATCATTGAAAAGGCGCTCGTGGCTGATGGCCGCCTCTGCCGATTCACGGCCGTGGTGGCGGACCGTCCCGGGGGACTTGCCAAGCTCGCACAAATCATTGCCGACAGCGGAGCGAGTATTCAGGAGATCACGCACGACCGAGCGTTTTCGGGGCCGGATGTTGGCGCTGCGAATGTTCTGTGCACGGTCGAGACAGCAGACCGACAGCACGTTGAGCGCTTGTACGAAACGTTGGAGCACGCGGGGATCAGTGTCAAACCGCTGAAGTTTCCGCCTCCGCCGCCCCAGCTTTCACGAGGTTAGGGAAGAAGCGAGATGGTGAAGTCCGAGACAGTGCTCAGCCGCGAGGAGATTCTGCGCCGGACGGAAGCGTTCATCCGTGAGCAGCTCGACGGGGACAGTTCGGGGCACGATTGGTGGCACATTGCGCGGGTGCGAGTCGCGGCCATGTCGATTGGCCAGGCAGAGCAAGTCGACCTGTACATCGTCGAACTTGCGGCGCTGTTGCATGACGTTGCTGATTGGAAGTTTCACGGCGGCGATGATATGGCTGGGCCGAAAGCCGCCCGTGCGTGGCTGGAGTCACTCTCGGTCGAGGGAGAGACGATTGACCATGTGTGCGAGATTATCGCCACGATTTCATACAAAGGCGCGCAGGTGGCCACGCCAATGCGCACGCTGGAAGGACGCGTCGTGCAGGATGCCGACCGGCTGGATGCGATTGGAGCCGTCGGCATCGCACGCACGTTCGCGTACGGCGGTCACGCCGGCCAGGCAATGCACGATCCGACCCTGGCGGCCGAAGCACATGCCACGTTTGCCGACTACAAGTCGAAGCGAACCTCAACGATCAATCACTTCTACGAGAAGCTGCTGTTGCTCAAGGATCGGATGAACACCGCTGCCGGCCGCCGCCTGGCTGAAGAACGGCACGCTTTCATGGAGACGTTTCTCAGGCAATTTGACGATGAATGGAATGGGCGGAGTTAAGGAGCTGCTGTGTTGGAACTGGATTTGAGTGAAGTACGGGGAATCATCTTCGATCTCGATGGCACGCTGGCCGATACAATGCCATCGCACTACGAGGCCTGGAGCACAATCCTCGAGCGGTATGGTCTGGAGATGAGCGAGGATCGGTTTTACGCCCTGGGTGGTTGGCCCACGCATCGCGTGGCGGATCTGCTCATCAGCGAGTCAGGACGGTCACTCGACGCACTGCAGATTTCGATTGAAAAGGAGTCGCTCTTTTCCGAGACGTTGCACCTGGTGCAGCCGATCGAGCACACGACTTCGGTGGCCCGCAAGCATCGCGGCAGCATTCCCTTGGCAGTGGCGACCGGCGCCACTCGCGATATTTGCCAGCTAATTCTCAATCAACTCGAGATCCACGACTGGTTTGACGCCGTGGTCAGCGCCGATGAAGTCGAGCGGCATAAGCCCAACCCGGATGTGTTTCTCGAGGCGGCGCGACGACTGGGCGTCCAACCGAAAAACTGCGTCGTGTATGAGGATACGGATCCGGGCTTGGAGGCTGCACGACGAGCCGGAATGGCTCACATCGACGTGCGGCAGTTTTACACGCCCCGGCGCGTGACTTGAGACACGGGCGGAGATCGAGAATCAGCATAGCGAGAGGAATCGTAATGATTGATTTTGCAACAAAGTTCGCCGAGGGAGAAACATACGAGGCGTTTCTCGCAAAGCATGGAACCGAAGAACATCGCCGCCGTTGGAGCGATTTTCATGCGAGCGTCGCATTGACCGCGGCCCAGAAGAAACTTCTGGCCGGCTTCGAGCGCGATATGAAGGTCATGTGCCTCGCCGGTGCGTGGTGCGGCGACTGCGTCAACCAGTGTCCTATTCTCGATCACTTCTCCAAGGCAACATCGCGAATCGCGCTGCATTTCTTCGATCGTGATGCCCATCCCGACTTGGCCGGAGAGCTGAAGATTTGCGGTGGAGCGAGGGTACCCGTGGTGGTGATTCTGAGCGAAGACGATCAAGAGGTCGCAAGGTTTGGCGATCGGACGCTCGCCAAGTATCGTTCGATTGCGGCCAGCCAGCTGGGGCCGTCCTGTCCGACCGGCATCGGTGCTCCGCCGGCGGAATTGACTGCGGCCGTTGTGCAAGAGTGGGTCGATCTTTTTGAGCGCGCGCAACTGATTCTGCGGACGAGCGCTCGGCTGCGGCAAAAACACGGCGATTGACTTTCACCGCGTTAGTACAGGGCAGTAGATAGCCGACGTCGAAATTCCGTCACCAGTTCCGGCTGATCTTCCAGCAGTCGGAACAGGTCGACCATGAAAGCGCGGGCCGGTTCGACGAAGTCTTTTTTGCCCGAGCTGACGACGGCGAGCGCCGTTTCGAGCGCATCGGAAAACTGACGTTCCGTGGCGAGGGCCCCGGCCAGGTCAAGTTTTGCTTGCAGGTCGCCTGGTGATGTGAGCACCGCCTGGCGAAGCGCCTCAAGATCGTGTGGCTTATCGGCCTGGGCGGTGAGATGCAAGCGAGCTTTGAGCTTTTCGGCCGCGGGTTCAAGATAGCCGCGTTTTTCGAGTTCGTCGAGCACGTTAGCGGCGTCCTCGGTTCGCAGTTGATCAAGAAGCAGTTCGAGTAGCGCGATCCGAGCCTCGGCGAGATTGCCGTCGAGCGACGCCGCATCGCGAAACTTGGCTTCGGCTGCCGCCGGATCCTGAGCGGCCAGCGACTTGCCTTCCACCACGAGTTGTTCTGCCGGGCTCGGCAGCAGCCGTTCGAGCCAGCTTCGAATCTGCGGCTCCGGGAGCAAGCCCACGAAGAAGTCGAGGAGCTGTCCCTCTCGGAGTCCGTACACTGCCGGAATTGATTGCACGTTGAAGGCCGCGGCGATGTTCGGCGCTTTTTCCGTATCGACCTTGGCGAGTAGAAACTTGCCGTCGAAATCGCGGGCAAGGTTTTCCAGAATTGGCCCCAGCATCCGGCAGGGCTGGCACCAGGTGGCCCAGAAGTCGATGACGATTGGCAGTTCGCGCGACCGCTCAACCACGCGTTCTTGAAATGTCGCGTCGTCGGCTTCAATGATCCAGGGAGAAGTTTCGTCGGCGTGCATATTGCGTTCACGAGCCTAAATCAATGCGTATCGGGGGTTTGCTATCCGCGACGACGTCGCTGGGTTTCAGGAGATTTATGCGAGAATCCGTTGGGGGCTGGCAGCCTGGGCGGGATTTAACGGCGCGCCTCGAATTTGGTCGCCCTACGCGGCTGGCGCTTTCCCGCCCGGTGGTCGACAACGATAATATGGTTGGATAGGTTATCCGCGCCAAGGCTGGCCGCGGGGCCACGGCGTCGCGATCGCGACGAGCACATCCGGCCTCCTCACAGCCTGGCCATTTGCACTTTCCGCGCAAACCCGGCCCCCTCTCCTGCAATGAGCACAACTGCCTTTGATCTGGCCGACAACCTGCCGGCGCCGCTTTCGAAACCGGAGGAACTCGCCAACTCGATCACGCACGGGTTGGGCCTGGCGCTCTCCGTCGTGGGGACGGTCCTGCTGGTGAACCGCGGTCTCGCGCACGGCGATGCACTGCAGGTAATCGGCGTCAGCATATACGGCTTCACGCTGGTCGCGTTGTATGCCGCGTCGACCCTTTCGCACAGCTTTGCCGATCCCAATCGGCGGCACTTTTTTCGAACGGTCGACCAGGTCTGCATTTTCCTGCTGATTGCCGGCACGTTCACGCCACTCGCGCTCACCTATTTTCGCGACGGCTGGTGGTGGGCCTTGTTCGTTTCGATGTGGGCTTGCGCCCTGGCCGGCATCGGCGCGAAGCTGTTCTACACGCGACTACACAACGTTTCGATCGGAGCGTACGTCGTGATGGGGTGGCTGCCAATCCTGGCCATCAAGCCGATCGTGGAAATCGTCCCCTCGCACATCCTGGGCTGGGTGGCCCTGGGCGGGATCTTCTACACCGTGGGCACGTTGTTCCTGCTAAAAGACGACCGCGTACCCTATTTCCACGCAGCCTGGCACGTAATGGTCATCGCGGGCAGCGCTTGCCACTACTTTGCCGTGCTGTCGCTGATTCCCGTGACGTAAGCGTCACTTCGCTGCGGGTGCGACAACCTGGATCGGACAGCCCATGGCCTTGGTTCGTGCGGCACTGACAGGTTTGCCGGCCAGAACTTCGTTGAGTGCCTCGGCGAGATCACGCTTCACTTCGGGATCGCTGGCACCGCCGCGCCGGTAGCGATCGTCGATCCGGCCGCTATACACAAGCCGCCCGTCGCGGTCGAAAACGCGGGCCTCAGGCGTGACACTGAACAACAGCCGCCGCGAGATCTTTCCGCCCGAATCTTTCAAGAAGGGAAATGCGATCTTGTGATCCTGAGCGTAAGCGGACATTGTTTCAAGCGTATCGATGCCGTTGGGGTCGATGCCGACGAACGACACGCCGCGCGGCGTGTACTCTTTGACAAGCTCGATGATAGTGGGCAGGTATTCGTCGGAGATCGGGCAATCGGTAGCCAGGCAGAGCAGGACCGTGGCACGCTCGCCACGGGCTGCCACGAGGCATTGCGCTTCGCCGCTGATTGCATCCGGAAGCGTCGCTTGCGGGAAATCGTCGTGCAATTCCTCGGCCACGGACGTCGATGCTGCCGCGATGGTCAGCACGCTTAAGGCAAGGCATCGAACCAGCCAAGAAACGATGGATTGCTCGGTCACCGTGTCTGCTCCCCAGTCCTGAACTATCAGAGGCACCTTTATCCTAGTATAGAGAGCCGGGCTACCCGACATGAAGGCGGCTTTTCGACCGGGCGAAAACGCACGACGACCGCTCGCGTGTGGGGCCGGCTTAACCTGCGGCACGCGAATCGTTAAGTTGGCGGCTGCCAGAATGAAGCGATTAAGATGACGGGGACTGGCCATGTTGGGGCTTAAGAGCGATACGACGAACCGCTGGCTCTCGCAGGTTGACGAAGACCTGGCGAGCATCTTGGTAGACCATGCCCATTGCGAGAAAAAGGCCGCCGGTACGGCCATGAACCTGCTTTTCGCTTATGGCACGCAGGTTCCCGAGCTTTGCGGGGAACTCTCAGAAATCGTGGTCGAGGAACTCGATCACTTCCGGCAGGTGCTGGCGCTGCTCGAAAAGCGCGGAATTGCCTACGGATCGATGAAGCCTAGCTGCTATGGCCGCAAGCTGAACGATCTGGTTCGGCCAGGCGAGCCGCAGCGGGCGATCGACCGATTGCTGATTGCCAGCCTGATCGAAGCCCGAAGTTGTGAGCGTTTTTCGTTGTTGCGCGAGCACGTGCATGACGAGGAGCTGGCCGAGTTTTACGGCAGCTTGTTCGAATCCGAAGCACGGCATCACAGCACCTATGTGAGGATGGCGCGACATTTTGCCGAGGATGCTGACATTCGCCAGCGACTGGATGCGCTTTCCGTGGCCGAAGCGGAAATCATCGCCGAAGGAGACACGCTGCCGCGGATGCATAGCTGATGCCTGATCGTCAGCCGTCGAGCGGTTCGTCGGCCAGCCATTCCGTACGCAAAATCTCGCGTCGCCAGCCGGGTTCGTGGATGGCCCAGGCCTGGACACGGAGCCCGCCACCGTCCTCTTCAACCGATTCGCCATCGTCGTGGGCTTGACGCCAGGCGAACTGTTCAAGGTAGGCCATTGCCGGCGCTCGAAACGGCAAGTTGCCACGGCGGAACGTACGCCGCCCCTGATCGAAAATCGTGATGATGATGGCCGGCGTGAAGTCGAGCATGCGCCGGGCGATCAGTTCGTGGCTGGCCGTGGCGTAGCGTTCTTTCAGAGCCAATAAGTCCCAGTTGCAAGCCCGGGCATCGCAGCCGAACTCGCCCCTGGGAAGCAGAATCCGCGCGGCAAGCTGGTTTGCCACCGTTTCGCGAGCGGCCGGCGGCGCTTCGGACGGATCGACAGCCAGGCTGGAAAAAACCTGGTGCGCGCACCACTCGCCGATCTCGTGGGCGATCGCCCAGTGGAGACGCTCGCGGCGGGGGTCGGGGCGTAGCATGATCGAGCCACGGTTGGCCGCACCAGGTCGGCCGGCCAGCCTGGCAATGCGTCCCCGGCCTGACTGCCCCTCGTCCCAAGCGACATCGAGACCCAGGCGGCGCGCCAGTTCGAGTGCGTCCACGGGCGGAGCCGTGGTAGGCGATTGGGCTAGCACGTCGGCCGCAACGCCATCAAGCGCTGCGGCATAATCGTCTTGCGTGAGTTCAGGGAGCATGTTTCACCATCAAAGTGCCGGGGTTACACGTCCGTTTAGTGTATATGCGTACAGTATTGTAGCGGCGGCGTATCACTTGGCAAGCAGCCACCCTCGCCAGTCCGCAGTCGATCGGATAGGATTGAGTCAAGTTGTTGAACTGACTGCCTTTCGGCACTTCCGACGGATCACTCCCGCCTTGCCCACGACGACACAAATCTCCCCTGCCGCGCCCGCGACGACCACGACGAAGGGCACCTACGCCTTCGTGAGCCTTGGCTGCCCCAAGAACCTCGTCGACAGCGAGCGAATGCTGGGCCTCTTGCAGCTCGACGGCTACAAACTGGTGCACGAGCCGTCCGGCGCCGACTTTGTCGTGGTGAACACCTGCGGCTTCATCGAACGGGCTCGGGCCGAGTCTTTTTCCGCGATCGAGGAGATGATCGGACTCAAACGCGAGGGGCAGATTCGCGGCGTGATCGTCTCAGGCTGCTTGGCCGAGCGCGAGAAGGAAGCCCTGCTGGAGACGATGCCAGAGATCGACCACCTGGTGGGCGTATTCGGTCGCGAAGAAGTGACCAAAGTGGCCGATCGGCTGATTGGCGGTTTGGACGAACAGCGATCCGTATTCAATCCGGCGCCGGCGGTGCCGCTGGTTGATCGCGGCCGGCTGCGAATCACGCCACGGCATTTTGCCTTCCTCAAAATCTCCGAGGGGTGCGACCGGCTGTGCACGTTCTGTGCGATTCCGAAGATGCGGGGCAAGCACGCCACGAAGCCGATTGAAGAAGTCGTGGCCGAGGCCAAGGAGCTGGCGGCCGACGGAGTGCGTGAGCTCGTGATCGTGGCTCAGGACACGACCTATTACGGCATCGACCTGTACGGCGAACCGCGGCTGACGGAATTGCTCGGGGAGTTGGAGAAAGTCGAGGGCATCGAGTGGATCCGGCTGATGTACCTCTACCCGATGTACTTCGGCGACGACCTGATCGAGCGGATCGCGACGAGCAGGAAGATCATCCCCTACCTGGACCTGCCGCTGCAGCATATCAACGATACCATGCTCAAGCGGATGCAGCGCCGCGTGGATCGCGCTTCGACCGAAGCGTTGCTCACGAAGCTTCGCTCGCGGATCAAGAATCTCACGGTGCGGACCACGTTCATCACGGGCTTCCCCGGCGAAACTGACGAGCAATTCGAAGAGCTCGTTGAATTCGTGGAGCAGCAACAGTTCGAACGGCTGGGGGTGTTCAGCTATTCGTTTGAGCCGGATACTCCGGCGGCACGGCTGCCGGATCATCTCTCTGAACAGGTAAAAGAAGACCGCCGCAGCCGGCTTATGGGTGTACAACAGGACTTGGCGTTTGCCTGGAACAAGCAGCAGATCGGGCGGCAGGTAGACGTCATCATCGACAGCCGCGTGCCGGGCGAAGAGGCCTGGATCGGCCGTTCGATGGCGGACGCCCCGGACGTGGACGCCGTGATCTATGTTTCAGGTAGAAAGCTGAAGCCCGGTCAGCTTGTGCGGTGTGAAATTGTCGCCGTGAGCGATTATGATCTAGTAGGCGTCGCGGTCGGTAAGCCGCGTTAGTCATTCGGCTCTTGTGCGAAGAACGTCGTCAGGAGGCGCTCCAGCCATGTCGCTCGTCACCGAAAAGCCGGCGGCCGAGCAGCCGCTCTTTAATGTTCCGAATCAGCTCACGTCGCTGCGGTTGATTCTGTCGATCGTGCTGTTCGTGCTAATCGGCCAAGGCTACTACCAGACCAGCCTGGTGCTGTTCATTATTGCAGCCAGCACCGATTGGCTCGATGGCTATTGGGCTCGCAAGTATGGGCAGGTGACGAGCCTCGGCCGCATTCTCGATCCGTTCGTCGATAAGATCATCATCTGCGGCACATTCATTTACCTGGTGGCGATTCCGGAATCGGAAGTCAGAGCCTGGATGGCAACCGTCATCGTCGGCCGGGAGCTGCTCGTAACGGCTCTGCGCAGCTATCTGGAGGGCGAGGGCGCCGATTTCTCGGCCAACATGGCCGGCAAGCTCAAGATGCTCTTGCAGTGCATCGCCGCCGGCGTGGTGCTTTACGCTTTGAGCGTTGCCGGCGAACGGCCCGCGTGGCTCCAGTGGACCGTTTCGGTCTCGGTGTGGGCCGCTGTGTTGCTGACGCTGTACTCGGGCGTGGCCTACATCCAGAAGGCAATCCAACTGCTGCGGGCGTCGCGATAGGTTCTGCAAATCGCGAAGCACATGAGCCGCACTAAGCGCGAGCGAGCATGAACGAACCCGTCTCGCCCGTCATCAACCTGCTCGGCGGACTGGTGATGCTGGGCAGCCTCGGCGCTTGGGTCGCTATTGGGTTGACCTTGCGCGAGCGCCGCGCGGTGATCGAGTTCAGTCCGCGGCGTGCGGTGCCCTGGAGTGGCTCCGACTTCCTGATCCTGGCAGTGGCCTTTCTGGGGTTTGAGTTCCTGGCGGCGGGGGGTGCGCGGGCGCTGGCCGGCGAGAATGATCGCACCGCGATTCTGTGGATGCTCGTGTTTCAGTCGGTAGCGCGAGTGCTGTGGTTTGTGTTTGCGGTCGCACATTTGAAGTTGCGCGGCGCCGCGGCGAGCGATCTGGGCTGGGACAATCGTTTTGTCGCCAGCGATATGGTGTCTGGCGGCTGGTTGTTTCTGGCAGCGGTCGTGCCCGTGCTGCTGGTGCAGCTATTCTTCACGAAGTATTTGGAAATTCCCTCCGAGCATCCACTGATCGAGCTGACTCAGGATGGCGCGACTCTCGCGCTGATGATCGGCGCTACGATCGCCGCGGTGGGCATTGCCCCCTGGTTCGAAGAGTTCGTGTTTCGCGTGATCCTGCAAGGCTGGCTCGAAGGGGAGCAGGTTCGCTTGCGGAAGGAACGCGACCCAGAGGCGAGCGACCAGCCGGGATATGCCCCGCTCGTCGTCGCATCGCTGGTTTTCGCGGGGATGCACTTTTCGGCGGGGCCGGATCCAGTGGCCATCTTTGTGCTTTCGCTGTTCTTGGGCTATGCCTACCGGCAGACGCACCGGATTCTGCCCTCGCTGGTGATCCACGCGGGCATCAACGGTTGGACGATGCTCAATCTGTGGATCATGTACTTGTCCGGCGTGAAGTTGTAAGCGCGGCGGAACCCTTTCCTTCGGCCGTGACGGGTCTTAGAATCGCGGCTTGCTGAAGTTGAAGAATATCGCACCTGGGAGATTGGCACGGTGGCAAAATCGCGGACGTTTGGGTTTGGGATCGTCGGCTGTGGCATGATCGCAGGCTTTCATGCCAAGGCCATTGCGGACATCCGTGGGGCGAAGCTTGTAGCTTGCTACGACTCCTTTCCAGCCTCGGCCGATCGCTTGGCCGCGGCGCAAGGTTGCAGGGCGTACCACAAGCTCGAAGACATGCTGGCCGATCCAGACGTGGACGTGGTGACCATCGGCACGCCGAGCGGAGCGCACATGGAGCCGGCGGTCGCGGCCGCGCGGGCAGGCAAGCACGTGATCGTGGAGAAGCCGCTGGAGATCACGCTCAAGCGTTGCGATCAGATCATTCGCGAGTGCGAGAAGAACAAGGTTAAGTTGTCGGCGATTTTTCCTTCGCGATTTCATCGCTCAAGCCTTGAGCTCAAGCGTGCCATGGAAGACGGCCGATTCGGCCGGCTAACCCTGGGCGAATCGTACGTGAAATGGTACCGCTCGCAGGCCTACTACGACAGCGGCGCGTGGCGTGGGACTTGGGAGCTCGACGGCGGCGGAGCGCTGATGAACCAGGCGATTCACAGCGTCGACATTCTCACCTGGCTGATGGGCCCGGTGGTCGAGATCACGGCCCAGGCCGGGCTGCTCGCGCACGAGCGAATTGCGGTTGAAGACACCGTGGTGGCCACGCTCAAGTTTGCCAACGGAGCTCTGGGGGTGATCGAGGCCACGACGGCAGCTTATCCCGGCTATCTCAAGCGGATCGAGATTCACGGTTCCGAGGGGAGCGCCGCGATGGAAGAAGAAGACGTCGTGGCCTGGGACTTCGCCAAGAAGGGACGCGGCGACGCGGCGATCAAAAAGCGGATGGCCGAACGGATCAGCACGGCCGGCGGCGCGAGCGATCCGAGTGCGATCGGGCATCATGGCCACACCGAGCAGTTCCGCGATCTGCTCGATGCGGTGATCGAAAATCGCAAACCGGCAGTCGATGGCCCAGAGGGCCGCCGCTCGGTCGAGATTATTCTCGGCATCTATAAGGCCGCCGAGACCGGCAAAGCGGTGAAGCTACCGCTGACGAGCGATCCGGTGCTGCAAGCGCGGTCGAAGAAGGTGAAGAAGTAATCGCCGGCCTGCCTGGGGTTCACAAGGCGGTTGATTACTTCGGGATCGACGGGCTTGGGGGAGCACTTCGGGCCTGGCGAACTTTGGCTGCTCTCCTGGAATTATCGATGAAGGTGACCCAGGATGGCGGGCGGTGAATAAAGACACGATCGCCTGGCTGAAGCGCAGGATTCGTGACCACGACCGTTGTCGGCGAGGTCCATTGCCATTTGATGGGAATGACCGTGTCGGTCGAGGGTTTCGTAACCCGCTCGTGGGCGGTGAGATTCTCGCTGCCCGGTTGCGGCCGGCTGATCCAGATTTGCCGGCGTCCCATCTCGTTGAACGTTCCCATGGAGGTGATCGCGTCGACGATAGTTTCATTGCCTGAGTAAGGCATGCGCTTGATGGTTTCTCCGATCGCGGCGCCCTCGTCGACGATGAAATACGCCCGGCTGTGTGAGGTTTGGACCGCGACGCTCACGCTGCGATTGGTGTTCGCCGCATCAACGAGTGTTTCAACGGCCACTTTGATTTCGGCGGTCGTCTTTCCGGAGACGTTCAGTTTTCCCCACGAACCCAGGTCTAAATTGCCGTCCTGATGAACCACGTGTTCGCCCCGGATGGGCTGTTTGTCGCCGTCCGGCGATTCATCGATCCCCGTAATGTCGATCGTCAGGATATCTGGCGGCTGGACGGTGTAATCTGCCCGCTTGTGAATTGGCACGAAGGGGGCATTAAGTTGCTCGGCCGCCTTCTTGGCCCGAGCACGGCAGAACGCACAATCGTCGCAGTGGTGCGTGTGATGCTCGTGATGCTGGGAGGCGTCGGTCGGACTGGGCTTGGTCGAAACGGTTCGCACGGGCTCGACCAATCGGGGCGAGGCGGCGACTTCCAACTCAAGCGAGGCCCAGCAGAGCGAGGCCACGACCGCGCCGAGGGCCGCGCAGGCCAGCCCGAAGAGCGCAGCCTGAACAGACGACTTGAGCCCAAGAACACAACATTCGCTGCCGGAACGGACCATCAGCTTGGACCTCCTGCACGTCGGGGGATATGCCCTGTCTTTGGGCGGCAAAAGGTCCTGGATTTGGCGCTGTGTGTCAACCTCAACCGCGACAGCAGAACCGGTCTTGGATGAAACGGCAGAGCGTGGCAGAATTGTCGCCGCTCAGAGTGCTAGCGAACCACTGTTTCCGCCCGCTATCGGATCCCACAACCTGTGCGACTGCCCGGCTATAGCAACGCCAAGGATTACGCGGCCTACCTGGTCGTGCGGATCTTTGTCTGCGTCGTGCAGGCAATGCCCGTTGAGTCGTGCGCGGCCGTGGCCCGGTTTTTGGCAACGCTTTGTTCCAGCGTCTTTAAGATTCGCCGACGGCTGTTGGAAGAGAACCTGAAGCATGCCTTTCCAGAGATGACGGCCGAAAAGCGGCACGAACTTCGCTGGAAGATGTGGGAGCACTTGTTTTTGCTCGTCGTCGAGGTGATTCACGCCCCTCGGAAGATTCACCACACCAACTGGCGCGAGTACGTAACGCTGGTCAACGCCGACCAGATCATTCGCACATTCTTCGACGATCGGCCAACAGTGATCATCTGCGGCCACTATGGCAATTTCGAGCTTTCGGGCTTCGTCCTGGGGATTCTTGGCTTTCCGTCGTTCACGATTGCCAGAACGCTGGACAATCCCTACCTGGATCGGTTCGTAAACGAGTTCCGCGGAATGACCGGCCAGTACATTCTGCCGAAAGAGGGGAGCGCGGGGGCGGTAGAGCAGGTCCTTCAGCAAGGCGGCATTATCGCGCTCTTGGGCGATCAGAACGCCGGCCGAAAAGGCTGCTGGGTCGAGTTCTTTGGCCGGCCGGCCTCGAGTCACAAAGCCATTGCCCTGTTTCCGCTGGCCAGCGGAGCCCCGGCGATCTTCTGCTTCGCGCGGCGGGCTGAGCGGCCGTTGTCGCAAGTGATGGGCACGACCTCGGTTCTCGACCCGCTGACGATGGACGGCGACATGCGGAGTGTCACCGCAATCACGCAGTGGTATACTCGGCTGCTCGAAACGACGATTCGCGAAGCCCCCGAGCAGTACTGGTGGGTTCATCGCCGTTGGCGAGACTATAAGCCGCGTCCCAAACGCAAAGCGGAAAAGACGGACCAAGCGAAGGCCGCCTAGATCATTCCTCACGCGAACAAAACCTCGCCCGGTGCTATGGCCGGCGGGGGGCTCCCCCTGCCTCAATAATCGCTGGCCATGGCTAACTGGATCAAGCTCGCTCAGGAGAATGACGTGCCCCTGGCGGCGGCTAAAGAGTTCGTCGCCGCAGGCCGGGTGATCGCGCTGTTCAACGTGAATGGCACATTTTACGCCTTAGATGGTGTCTGCCCGCACCAGGGCGGACCGCTCGGGCGTGGTGAGTTGGGCGGTTGCGTTGTGACTTGCCCCTGGCATGGATGGCAGTTCGACGTGCGCAGTGGACAGCACCAGTTCAACACCCAGATCGTGCAGCCGCACTTTCCGGTACGTGTTGAAGACGGCTGGATCTTGGTAGACTTGGGATGAACCAGGCGTCCCACGAGATTTCTGCTTTGATCGAGTACCGCGCGTTTCGCAACACGGATCCGCCCCAGCTTGCCGAAGTCTGGCGCAGTCAGCACGCCAGCCGCGGGCTGATGCAGCCAATGTCGGTAGCGCTGCTCGAACGCTATGTTCTCTCGAAGCCCACGTTCGATCGTGACGGGCTGATCGTCGCCGCGGACGCTGAAAAGTTGCTGGGATTTGCCCACGCTGGGTTTGGACCCGATTCGGAGGGTTCCAACTTGTGCACCGAGCGGGGCGTCACGAGCCTGGTGCTGACGCGACCGGATGCCGATCCGCAGGTGGCCCGCGAGTTATTGCGCCGCGCTGAAGCGTATCTCACCTCGCATGGCGCCCAGACGCTGTATGGCGGTGGTGGATATCCGATGTCCCCCTTCTACTACGGCATGTACGGCGGGAGCGAGTTATCGGGCGTGCTGGATTCGGATTCCACGCAGCGAACGCTTTTTGTCGAGGCGAGTTACCGGCCCTGCGCGCGGTCGGTTGTCTTGCAGCGCGACTTGGCCGGATTTCGCCCCGTGGTCGATCGACAGCAAATGCAAATTCGCCGCACCACGCGGCTCTCGACGATGATCGATCCACCGTGCGAGACCTGGTGGGATGCCGTGATGTTCGAACCGTTTGAACGCACGCGCTGGACGTTGTCCGAGCGAGAAGGTGGCCCTAGTTTGGCGAGCGTCTATGTCTGGGCGCTTGAAACAATGACTGGCGCTTGGGGCGTCCATGCCGCGGGAATCGTTGACCTGGAGGTTCCAGACGATCAGCGACGGCGCGGGTTGGCCACGAACCTGCTGGGGGAAACGATTCGACAGCTACAGTCGCAAGGCATTTCGCTGGTTGAGGTTCATGTGCCGGAAGAAAACACCGCGGCCCAAGGGGTGTTTGCTAACCTGGGCTTTCAGCAGGTCGACGCCTCGACTCTCTACTGCAAGCCTTGATTGAGTGTCTTGAGATGATTTGCAAGGTGCTGCTGGCAACCTGGATCGACTTGTCGCAGTGAAATGGAAAGAGGTTGCGGCGGTGCCATTTGGATCAGTGACTGCAGGTAACTCTGCAGCACCGTGCGGTTTTGCGGCGAGGTTTCCAACATCAGGTGTACCCAGGCCCAACTCTCGGCATAGTCGAGTTGGGTCATCTCGGCGGTCGTAGTGAGCTGTTCGAGCCGCACGATGTCGGGTCGCCAGTCGACGCCCTGGGCGACTAGTTGCTGCACGTGTGGGCGATTGACGCCATCCATTCCGCGGGGTACCTCGAAGTACTCGGCAAGGCCTTCGTCGAGCCATAGTGGGAGGTTCGGCACCACGGCATGCAAATAACCGTGCACGACCTCATGCCGAAGATCCTCTGCCACGCGGTCGCCCCAGTAGGCATAAGCGCTAAGTCGGGTGTCGGTCTCGACGAAAAACGCCCGGCGGCGCGGTAGCGTCGGGTGACAGGTGCGAAAGAAAGCTTCGAACTTGTCGGCAGTTGAGAACAAGTAGACGTGAATCGGCTCGTCGGAAATTGGGAGCTGCAGCTTGGTGCTCACCGTGGTCCTCAGGGCCCGGAGTTCCTCCAGTAAGCGGTGATGGCGCGGCAGCGGCGAATCGCTGAAGACCACGAGCTGGTCGAGCACCATCGAGTTACCGACCGGCAATTGCGGCGCGGCCCGCCATGTCGCGCAGCCGATTAGCAGGCTGATGCCCAGCGCAGAGATAATGTGCAGGCGACGGGTCATCCGTGACTCGTGGACTACGGGCGTGGCGAAAAGGTGCGCGTGTGACAGAGCGACTATCGCGCGCCGGCCGAAGTTCGCTCCGCGATCAACTGGTCAAGTTCGCTCTTTAACCTGGGCAGAATGGCGTCATAGGGAAAGGCCCCCAGTTCCAAACTGCCGCGCTTGAGGTTGACGAAATTCGGGCCGCACCACAAGCCCAGATCGGCGTCGTCAGTTTCGCCTGGGCCGTTTACGCGGCAGCCCATCACGGCGATCGTGATAGCATGATCGCTGGCATAGCGGGTGAGCTCCTTAACGTCTTGCGCAAGCTCGATAAACGCCTCATTTTCCACCCGCGAGCAGCTCGGGCAGCTAATGATGTTCATCGTGCTCAGGCCATAGTCGACGACGCTCCGGACGCGGCCGGCTGCGATGTCCGCGAGAATCTGACGGCCTGCGGCAATCTCTTCCGACTTGCGGGCATTTGGCACGGTTAGTGAAACGCGAATCGTGTCGCCAATTCCGCGGCTGATGAGCTGTTCGAATGCGATACGGGTCTTGATGATCCCTTCGGGCGGCATGCCAGCTTCGGTTACGCCCAAGTGGAGGGGAACGTCCGGACGTTGCTCGGCGAAACGGCGATTCACTTCGATGACTTTCTTCGGATCAGAGTCCTTCAGCGACACGCAGTAGCGTGAAAAGCCGAGCGAATCCAGGAGTTCGCAGTGTTCCCACGCGCTCTCGAGCATGGGCGTAATCGAATCGTCATGCGCGTACTTTTCGAGCTTGGCCGGATCGACCGAGCCACAGTTCACACCGATGCGCATTGCGCAGTCGTTTTCGCCCGCGACGTCGACCAGGAACTTGACCTTATCCTGCCAGGGCTTTTCGCGTTCATGGTGATAGAGATGGCCGGGGTTATAGCGAACCTTATCGACGTGCGGAGCGACGTCCTTGGCAAGGCGATAGTTTTCTTGCAGGTCGACCGAAAGATTGGCCTGGGTCAGCTTTCGAATCTCGGCCAGCGCTTCAGCGTCTTTGGAATTGTCGACGGCAATCCGGACCACATCCGCGCCGGCCGCAACCAAGTCGTTGACCTGGGCGGCAGTCGCCTCGACGTTTCGTGTGTGCGTGGCTGTCATGCTTTGCACGGCGATTGGGTTACCGTCGCCGAGCGTAACCGAACCAATGCGTACGGGCCGAGTTGGGTTGCGAGGCAGGTCCAAGGTTGCAGGCTCCAAAGGGCATGTGAAACGCACCGTCAGCGTAGCAAAAGCCACGCTGTCGGGCGAGCGCGATTGAAGGGACGCCGCGATACTCGGCCGGGGCCCTTACATCTTGGGAACCGCGGGCAAGTTGGGCTCTTAACCCTGCTGCGGCGTGTAGCCCAGCACAATGTCGAAGCTAGCCCGAAGTTCACCGATTTTGGAACCTTCCAGCGGCTGGAAGTCGGCGCAGAGCAGGTTTCGCTCCGCTTCGCCACCGGCGCCCTTGAACACAAAGTCACGCTCGTTCTGCGGATGCCCCTTGATGTAGCACTGCGTCGTGAATTCTTCCTGGCCGGGGTACTTCACCATGTAGTGGATGTGAGGTGTGCGGCCGGGATAAGGAACCGGCTTGATCGTGCGAAAGTAGTACTGCCCCTTGGAGTCGGTGAGGAAACGGCCGAAGCCCTGGAAATTGCTGTCGCGCTTATCGGCGTTGCCGGTGCGGCTATGCAGATACGCGCCGCCCGAGTCGCACTGCCAGATTTCGACCACGGCATTGCGCAGTGGTTCGCCGCTACCGCTGAGGATGCGACCGGTGAGGTGCGTAATTTCGCCGACCGCCGGCGACAGGCTGTCGTTCAGGAGCAGCAGATCGTTGTCGGTATCCAGCGGCAAGCGATCAGGATAGAACGGGCCCTCGGTCTGGTGCGGCGTACGGGCGAGTTCTTCGGCCAAAGCGCCGGGCGCCGCCCAGGCTACCGAACTGGCCGCCATCGTGCCGAGAAAGCTTCGTCTCGTGAAGATGTAAGGACCCGTGGACATGATGCCGACCTCCGCGAAGCTCGCTTTATGTTGGGATCGCACGATCAGTACATCGTACCAGATCAACGTCAATCGCGCGAACCAAATTGGCTCGTCAGCATCCCAGACTGCCAGATCGAGCCTGAAGCTGTGATGAAGCGGCAGCCAGCCAATCGCTCGAAGCCTAAGCCACTGGAGCAACGGGATCTGGCCGCTGGGGATGTGGGAGCGCACAAAAACAGGAACCTTTGGCGGCTGGCGCGGCCGGGCTTGACCTCGACCAGTCCATGCAGACGCAAAGCGTGACGGCGCCCTCCAGGCAGCTGCCGATCCCGGTGATATGGCCTGCGAGCAGCGGGATCGTCGCGGCCCAGTGCGGCCAACTTGGATCGCGGAACACGTGTGGATTAATCCTAGCCTTCGACATGCTGTACCTCGCCGGTTCGTTTGTGGCCGGAGGAAAGGTTGACTTCGAACTCCGCAGCGTTGCCATCCAGTGTCCGCACGGGGCGCAGTCGAGGTACTAACATCGGCACCTGCTGCCGGTACTGGTGGTAGTTATGTCCAAAGTGAGCGATAAGATCGGATTCTTCGATGAACGCGGCCATCGCCATGTAAACGGTTAGCGAGCCAGCGAACAGCAGGTGCCCGGCAGTCATCGTGGGAGTGGCCCAAAATGCGAGTGCCCAGCCGAGGTAGAGCGGATGTCGTACGTGAGCGTAAGCCAGCGGCGTGCGGAAAGGTAACGCGGTGTAGGGGCGACCTCGAAAGTGCAGCCAAACCTGGCGCAAGCCGAACAGGTCGAAGTGGTTGATCAGCAGACTTGCCGCTGGGACCGAAAGCCAGCCCGCGGCGAACATCGCCCACAGCCCTGCTCGGGCAACGGGTTGCTGAACATCCCAGACCACGGTGGCGATCGGTCGCCATTGCCAGACTAGCAGCATCGTTGCCAGGTTTGCCGCCAACAAGTATGTGCTGCGTTCGATCGGCTGAGGAATGATGCGCGTCCACCAGCGTTTGAAAGCCGGTCGGGCCATCACCGAATGCTGGACGGCAAACACGACGACGAGCAGCAGGTTGACTGCGACAGCTACTGTGGTCGTGCTGGTCACGGGGGTGTCGATGGACCGCGGCACCAGGAAGTTGCCTGTGAAGCCGGCAAAGTATGCATAGACCCCCAGAAACATGAGATACATTGCTAGGCCGTATGCCAGGTAGAGCCGGCGTTTCATGGGAGAACTCCTGTGTTGGTCGTACTGAGAAAATCGGGCGATTGATTGCAGGTTCGTTGCACGGGGACACCGCGGTTGCCGCCCGCAGTGAAATATCGTTCCGCCGCCTCGGGTCACAAGTTGACTTGTGGTACACTTTCGGTGTGTATTAGCGGTCCACCTGCTGGACAAACGACCATGAAAACCACCGAAAAATCGACGCGCGACCGGCTGATTGAGGTGGCCGTGAGACGCTTCTATCGCGATGGCTTTCGCAATGTCGGCATCGACCAGGTCTATGGCGAAGTGGGTATCAGCAAGACAGCCTTCTACAAACACTTTGAAAGCAAAGATGATCTCATGCTGGCGGTGTTGAACGACCAGCGATCACAGTTCGAAGAGATGCTGCTGGCCCAGATCCAGCAGTACGGTGGTGACACAGCCGTCAACCAACTGAGAGCACTTTTCGACTTGGTGGAGCAGGTCATCGAACGCGACGAGTGGCACGGTTGCATCTTCGTGAACGCCACGATGGAGTTTCCATTGCCGCACGATCCAGCACACCAGGCCGCCGCCCGCGCCAAGCGAGCGTTCGAGGAAGTAGTCAGGGATATCGCGGCCCGCGGTGGTGCGGCTGATCCCGAGGCACTCGCCCGAGAACTTTGCCTGATTATCGAAGGGGCCTATGTCACGCGGCACGTGACCGGCGACCCCAACACGATTCATGTCGCCAGGCGGCTCGGCGAACTGGTGATCGCCCAGCATCTTCCCAGATAACGGCCCGGTGACGGCGACGCGGACGCAGCGTTCGCAGTGATGGCAGCCGGGAAGCTCGGAACCACGCGGCCCGCCTGGGGTTTAATCGAGCAAGCGGTGCGATTATCGCGATTTTGATCGATGGTCTCAGGAGGGGGATGCCTTGGAGTTGCGGGATTTCATTGGGCGTCCGTTGGGCAGCGTCGCGGTCTTCAGCGTGCTTCTGGCCGTGAATAGTTCAACTCGCGCGGAGAATTGGCCCCAGTTCCGCGGCCCTGGCGCCAGTGGCGTGGTGACGCAGAGCCAGCTTCCGACGAGTTGGGGGCCAGACGAGAACATCGCCTGGAAGATTGAAATCCCGGGCGTGGGCTGGTCACAACTGGTCGTGTGGGGTGATCACATCTTTGTCACCGCGGCGGTGACGGACAATCAAACGATGCCTGCGGTCGGCGGCCAAGGAGGACCGGGCCGAGCCGGCGCTGGACGGCCACCCGAGGGGCGCCAGCAACCTTCCCGCGAACGAGACTCGGACGCTGAAAGTCCGCGACCGCGCGTCGAAGATGCGGACGAAAACTCGCCGCCCGGTGGGGAGCGGCCCGAACGTGAACGTTGTGGGGCACGTGGACTCGGCGGCCCCGGGCGCGGCGGATATGGCCGTACTGTGCAACCGCCGGATCAAATCTATCGCTGGGTCTTGTTCTGCCTAGATCGCGAGTCGGGCAAGGTCTTGTGGGAGCAGGTTGCGCACGAAGGAAAGCCCGCGATCCCCACGCATCGCACGAACACCTACGCCTCTGAGACTCCGATCGTCGACGGCGAGCGGATCTACGCCTACTTCGGTATGACCGGGCTGTACTGCTATGACCTCGCGGGCAAGTTGGTTTGGAAGAAGGATCTGGGCCGCTTTCCGATGTCGAACGGCTGGGGCACGGGCAGTTCGCCTGCCTTGGACGGCGATCGCCTGTTCGTGCAATGCGACAACGAAGAAGCGTCCTTCCTGGTCGCACTCGACAAACACACGGGAGACGAACTGTGGCGTGTAAGCCGCGATGAGGAATCGAATTGGTCGACCCCTTATGTTTGGAAGAACAAACTTCGTACGGAGCTTGTCACCGCCGGCGGTGGCAAGATGCGGTCCTACGATCCGGCCACCGGCAAGGTGTTGTGGGAGCTTAGTGGATTGAATGGCCGCTGCTCGGCGTCGCCCGTTGGATCAGAGGAGCTGCTGTACGTCGGAGTCGGGGGCGGTCGCGGCGGTGCTGGTCCGCGGGTTGCCATTCGCGCTGACGCCGAGGGACCGTTGGATTTGGCCGCCAAAGAAGCAAGCTCGGGAAGTGCCTGGAGCACACCTTGCGCCGGTCCGCCGATGGCATCGCCCGTGGTTTACGGCGGCGCGGTCTACGTGTTGGAGCAGCGCGGTGGAATCATCGGCTGCTACGACGCCGCGACGGGTGAAGTGCGGTACCACAAGCGAATCGAAGGCGCGACCGGGTTCACGGCTTCACCGTGGGCCTATGACGGTAAGGTTTACTGCCTGGACGAATCCGGACAAACGTTCGTAATCGCCCCCGGGCCTGAGCTCAACGTTGTGGCCACCAACAAGCTGGACGATCAGTTCTGGTCGAGTGCGGCCATCGCGGGCGATCATCTGCTGCTGCGGGGTGTGAAGTCGCTTTACTCAATTTCTCCGCAGTAACGTCGAGCGTGATTTTCGAAGCGGCATGCGATCACTTAGTTGGTCAACGAACTGACTGTCCGTCCCGATCTGTCCTCATGGAAAATGGGTCAATGCACGTCGGCCCGTGTCCGTGCATTGCGCCGACAGCGAATCTATACTAGGCGAACGGCCGAGGCCCCAGACGGCGCGGCATCGTGTGTCGCTGGTAGTTCTGGTACTGGACGAGGATTCGCGCATGCGCTTCACGAACGTAATAGCACGAGCAATTGTCGGTTGGTGGATTCTGGGGCTAGTGGCGGCTTCGGCGGGTGCAGAGAAGCCCGACCTTTACGCCAGCGTCGAGCAGCGCGCCGACAAGTGCTGGGAAACGGCACTCGAGATTTGGCGCCTAGCCGAACCCGGCTACCAGGAGACGAAATCTTCCGAGCTGCTGGGAACGATGCTGGAAGCGGCCGGCTTCAAACTCGAACGTGGAGTCGCGGGCATGCCGACAGCGTTCATCGCCAGCTATGGTGAAGGCTCGCCCGTGATTGCCATTCTCGGCGAGTTCGACGCGCTACCAGGCTTGTCGCAAGACGCGGTGCCGCAGCCACAACCTCGCGATCCGGGCGGCTATGGTCATGCGTGCGGACATCACGTGTTTGGCGTGGCCAGCGCGAGCGCGGCGATCGCCATTGCCGAGCAGATCAAGGCCGGCACGATTCGTGGAACAGTTCGATTCTACGCTTGTCCGGCCGAGGAAGGCGGCGCGGCAAAAGTCTTCATGGTACGCGACGGACTGTTTAAAGACTGCGATGCCGCTCTGCATTGGCACCCGGGCGGTCGGAACGCGGCCGGCGATGCCACTTGCCTTTCGCGGGCGGCGGTGAAATTTCGCTTTCATGGCCGCAGCACGCACGCCGCGGGGGCGCCCGAGCAGGGGCGTAGTGCGCTTGACGGCGTCGAGATCACGAACTATGCGGCCGAACTGATGCGCGAGCACACGCCGGACAATACGCGGATCCACCACGTGATTACCGATGGCGGCCGAGCGCCAAACGTGGTGCCTGATTTCGCCGAGGTGTACTACTACGTTCGGCATCCCAAGAGCGATACTGTGCGCGAGCTGTACGAGCGGCTGGTGCTGTGCGCAAAGGCCGGCGCAATGGCCAGCGAAACGCGGCTGGAAGTCGATTACCAGGGAGGCACCGCAGAGATTCTGCCCAACGACACGCTGTCGCGCCTGACGCTGGCGAACCTGGAAGCGCTGAACGACATCGAGTTCACCGCCGACGAAGCCCAGTTCGCCAGCCGCATCGCCGAAACGCTTGCCGAACCGAAGCCGCTTTCGAGCATCGAAGAAGTGCTCGATCGCAAAGGCTCAGTCAATCACGGCTCGACGGACGTGGGGGACGTGTCCTGGGTGACGCCGACCACGGGCTTCAGCACGGTTTGCTGGGCGCCGGGAACGCCGGGGCATTCCTGGCAGGCCGTGGCTGCCGGTGGCACGACGATCGCGCGCAAGGGAATGCTCTTGGCGAGCAAGGTGATGGCGGCGACGGCCTGGGACCTTTACACCAAGCCCGAGCTTGTCGCCGCGGCAAAGCAAGAGCTGGCCGACCGGGTGAAGGAAACGCCCTATCGCACGCTACTCGAGGCCGCCCAGAAGCCGCCACTGACGTATCGAGATCCGCCGTTGAGAAAGGCTTCGCGGAACACTGGGGAGTAGGCTGCGGTAGAACCCGGTGAGTGGCAAAGTGAGCGTGGCACCGTTGAGCGGCCACCTTGGCAGGCTAAATCCATTCTGCAACGAGTTCACTGGCGTCGCTAACAATCCTGCGCGATGTCCCTTGAACTGCGAATTTCATTGCATTGGCATAGGGGCAAAAGGTTTCATCTATGCAGATCCTGCGGTCGTTGTTTACGAAAACTCAATAAGCGCGATTCGCCGAATCACCTCATCCGAGGCCGATTTGTGTCGAACTCTTGCGCAACCCGTGCTCGACCAGACTTGCTTGCATCGAGGGCGAAAAGGAAATTGAATGAGGGGTGCGCATGCTCTAAACTGACGGTCGCGTGCACTAAATTCAGCGTGGCAAGAGTGTTCACGGAAACATGGTCTGAACCTACCCACGGTTTGTGGGCGCGCTGTGGAATTAAATGAGGGACATTGGTGTTGGGTTTGGGTTACTTGGTTGGTGACCCGCGAGACCCTTCCCAGGTCTCGCGCGGTCACGATGCT
>Ga0169931_10001395_pt1 | contig 39815 bp, 40 predicted proteins | sample Kivu_15m_20L_FD_129675 | JGI IMG/M metagenome (GOLD analysis project Ga0169931, IMG submission 129675) | Freshwater microbial communities from Lake Kivu, Western Province, Rwanda to study Microbial Dark Matter (Phase II) - Kivu_15m_20L... | ecosystem: Environmental > Aquatic > Freshwater > Lake... | reverse complement strand
GCTCAAATAGATCCAATTGCTAATTGCTTCTTGATATCTAAATTAATTGATTTCAATCCGAAAGATACACAGATATTGCTTGTTTCAGATCGAGAAAAGAACTTGGGATTAGCTTATGTTGGCATAAACACAACTACTGCAAATTGCAGTTATGAGATGCTTACTCACTTGGCAGACTATCTAATGCAAGCACCAATAGCTACCTCGAGCATAGTTGGAAAGAGAGAAGATGTTTTTGGCTTGTGGCAGCAGGTATCAAGTTTTCAAGGTCCGGCTCGCCTAATTAGATCAGATCAACCACTTTTATTTTTAGATAAATCTCCTCTGATTGCACCCAATACCCAAGTGAGACTTGCAACTATCGATGAGTTAGAAAAAGTATTGCCAGTAGCGGCCATGATGTTCCGTGAAGAGGTTGGGATTGACCCATTGCGACCAGCTACACGTGCTGTTTATCAATCGCGAGTTTTGGAACTTTTGCAGAACCAACGCACCTTTGTTTTAACTGATGAAAATGAGATTATTTTCAAGGTAGATATTGGAGTCCAATCTGACACTGTTATTCAGATTCAAGGTGTTTGGGTGGCACCAAGTCATCGAGGACAGCGGATATCGGCACCAGCGCTAGCTGCAGCAGTTGTGCAGATGCGCAAGCGAGTGCCTACTGTGTCGCTGTACGTGAACGACTTTAACTATCGTGCGCTCAGGCTTTATCGATCACTTGGGTTTGAACAGGTAGGTACATTCGCGTCAGTGATGCTTTAGTTGCGGCTGTTCTGTTAGCCTTGAAATCTATTTTGAAAGGGTATCTGTGCAATATCGAATGTCGGAGCTGTTTTTGCGAACGTTGCGAGAAAACCCTGCTGATGCCGAAGTTGCAAGCCACTCATTGTTGATTCGAGCTGGATATCTTCGTCGCGCAGCATCTGGTGGATACACCTGGTTGCCTCTTGGACTAATGGTCTTACAGAAAGTAACTGAAATTGTTCGAGAAGAGATGAATAAAGCTGGATTTCAAGAAGTTCATTTCCCTGCCTTGTTACCAAGAGAACCTTATGAAGCAACAAATCGCTGGACAGAATATGGACCAGCGCTATTTCGCCTCCAAGATCGACGTGGTACAGATTATTTACTAGCGCCAACACATGAAGAGATGTTTACCCTTTTGGTTAAAGATTTGTATTCATCTTATAAAGATTTACCGTTATCACTTTATCAAATTCAAACAAAGTATCGTGATGAAGCAAGACCAAGAGCGGGGTTGCTTCGTGGCCGTGAATTTATTATGAAAGATAGCTATTCATTTGATTTAGATGATGAAGGCTTAGTAGTTTCCTATCAAAAGCATCGAGATGCATATCAAAAAGTATTTGAACGTTTGGTAATTGACTATGTGATTGTTTCAGCACAATCTGGCGCAATGGGAGGTAGTGCATCTGAAGAATTTTTAGCTCCTGCCGATGCTGGTGAAGATACTTATGTGGAAACTGAAGGTGGCGCAGCAAATGTAGAGGCAATTCAGATTAAGCCTGCGCAATCAATATCGATAATTGATTTACCTGCTGCTCAAGTGCATGACACTCCAGATACCGCAACTATTGAAGCATTAGTTAATTTTTGTAATCAAAATGAATCATTGAAGAGAAGTAATCAATGGACTGCTGCTGATACATTGAAGAATGTATTGATGCGCTTGGTTTCCCAAGATGGCACAACTCGCGTGCTTGCTATTGGTATTCCAGGAGATCGCGAAGTTGATATGCGTAGATTGGAAGCTGCAGTTTATCCTGAGATAGTAACCCCGTTTACCGATGAAGATTTTGCAAAATATCCAACACTTTTAAAGGGATATATCGGACCAAATGCACTCGGAATCAAATCAAAATCCAAAATAGAGTATTTAGTTGATCCGCGTGTTGTTTCTGGAACAAGTTGGATTACGGGTGCAAATCAAACTGGAAAACATGTCTTTGGCTTAGTAATGGGAAGAGACTTTAATCCGGATGGGCAAATTGATGTAGCTGATGTTCGAGTTGGCGATGAATGTGTAGTACCAGCTGGCAAAGTAATTCGCCTAGCGCGCGGTATTGAAGTTGGCCATATATTCCAACTTGGCCGAAAGTATGCGCAGGCACTGGACCTAAAAGTGCTTAATGAAAACGGTGAGCAGGTTGTAGTCACGATGGGCTCATACGGAATTGGTGTTACTCGAGCCGTTGCAGTTATTGCAGAACAGCATCACGATGAAAGAGGTTTGCGTTGGCCAAGAACTGTTACACCAGCTGATGTTCACTTAGTTATTGCAGGTAAGGATGAAGCACTGGCGATAGCTGCTAACCAGCTTGCCGATCAACTAAATGCACAGAGACTGTCGGTATTGATTGATGATCGTGTGGGAGTTTCTGTTGGAGTTAAGTTTAATGACGCTGAATTGATTGGCATTCCTACAGTAGTTGTGATTGGTAAAAAATATGCAGAAGGATTAGTTGAGGTACGAGATAGATTTTCTGGCGCAGTTGACGACGTGTTGCTCTCCGAACTCGTAGCCAAGGTGAAGCAACTGCATTAGCTACAGTAGACTAGTAAAAAACTAAAACACATAACAGAATGAGGGGTAGTAAGTGAGTCAACTATCCCAATCGATGCTGGAGAGTTTGGTTCGCCCGATTGCTTCTGCACACAACTTAGATCTAGAAGAAGTTGAAATTCGAAAAACTGGCAATCGCCAGGTTGTTCGCGTTATTTTAGATAAACTCGGTGGCATCTCCCTTGATGAAGTAGCTGCAATTACTAAATTGGTTTCAGATAAATTAGACGAGATTGTAGACATTACTTCACCTTTCACCCTGGAAGTAAGTTCACCTGGGGTAGATCGACCGCTAACTCAGTTAAGGCATTGGCAGCGTAATTTAAATCGCTTAGTAAAAGTCGAGCGCTCAGATGGCAAAAGTGTTTTAGGGCGAATAGTTAAAGTAATGGATTCTCAAGTATTGCTAGATGTTAAAGGAAAACAAATAGAGTTGCCGCTTAATCAAGTAGTTCGAGCGGTTATTCAAGTGGAATTTAATCGGTAGGGTGTCATGGATATTGATTTAGCGGCATTGAAAGCAATCGTTTATGAAAAAGACTTGTCCTGGGAGACATTACTAAGTGCGCTAGAAGCCGCACTATTAACCGCTTATCAGCGCACAACTGGGCGAATGCAGAATTGTCGAGTTGAGATTGATCGCAAGTCTGGCAAAGTAGCGGTGTGGATTAGAAATCAAGACGAATCAGGTAATTTGCTTCCGGAGCAAGATGACACACCTGAAGGTTTTGGTCGAATCGCTGCTGCAACTGCAAAGACAGTTTTGTTTGAACGATTGCGCGACGTTGCTGACATTAAAACTGTTGATGATTTTTCTGCTCGTGAAGGCGACATAGTTTCAGGCGTCATACAACAAGGTCCTGATTCAAAACTAGTTTACGTAAACTTAGGTAACGTTGAAGCTAATATTCCAATCCAAGAGCAAGTTCCCACTGAAAAATACGTGCATGGAAATCGGATACGAGCATTAGTTTTACATGCAAAGCGTGGACCAAAAGGCCCACTTATAACTTTGTCTAGAACACATCCACAACTTGTAACAAAACTTTTTTCACTAGAAGTGCCTGAGGTCGCATCTGGGCTGGTGCAGATAATGGCCGTTGCACGTGAACCTGGACACAGAACAAAGATTGCAGTTTTTACTGCTGATCCTGATTTAAATCCAAAAGGAGCTTGTATTGGACCTTTTGGCCAGCGAGTTAGAAATGTTATGAGTGAATTAAATGGCGAGAAGATTGATATTGTTGATTTTGATCAAGATCCCATTAAATTTATTTCCAGTGCATTATCCCCATCAAGGGTAACGAAAGTTCAGGTACTGGATTTAGCAAATCGGGTAGCTCGGGTGTGGGTGCCTGATTTTCAACTTTCACTGGCAATCGGCCGTGAAGGGCAAAATGCCCGGTTAGCGGCACGACTTACTGGTTGGCGGATAGATATCCGGCCAGACACTGACCCAGAACTAATAAGCGAGCCAGCCGACACGCCGAAACAGGCGAGCGAGTAGACTTCGGATGACGAGTTCAGCCGGCTCGGAATCTACGCCGATACGTACCTGTGTTGGTTGTCGAAATCGAGCGGAGCAGAATCAGTTGCTACGAGTAGTGCTGCGAGCGAATGCGGTTGTGCCAGATGCGCAAAATCGACAGTTAGGTCGAGGTGCATATCTACATCGCAATCAGGAATGCATTGATCGAGCAATTCAACGGCGGAGTCTGATACGCGCTTTAGGAGCAGACTCAGAATTGGATTATCGATTACTGCAGCAGTTAACAAGTAGTTCTTAAGTCCGCTGGCGAGAGCCTTTAACTATGGGAGAAGTGAACGGATGTTCACCAAATGAGCCGATGAGGTCTTCCAGCTAACCGCCCGTGTCTAAAGCCCGGGCCAAACGAGGAGTGCAGTGTCCAAGGTTCGGGTCTACGAGCTAGCAAAAGAGCTCGGAGTCGAAAGTAAAGTTGTGCTTGCCAAGTTACAAGAACTTGGTGAGTTTGTTCGTTCTGCCTCATCCACCATTGAAGCTCCAGTCGCACGGCGACTTGTAGAAGCTATGGGTGGAGCGGTTGCAAAGCCACCTGCAAAAAAGAAAACGACTAAGGCTGCTAAACCACCTGTTGCGGAACCACAACAGATACCTACAGCAGAAGAAAATCCGCCAGCACCAGAGGTGCCAAAAACAGCTCCGGCAAAACCAGCTCAACCACCAGCCTCAACTGGACAAGCACCAGCACCAGGTAAAGCAGGTCCAGTAGCGCCACGACCGCCAGCAGCAAGGTCAGGAAATAATCCCTTTGGTGCGCCTAAGTCAGCACCTAGAGCGGGAAATAATCCATTTGGTGCTCCAAGATCTGCAGCGCCTAAACCTGGCAACAATCCATTTGGTACACCACGTGAAGGAACTCGACCTGCAAGACCAGGAAGCGACCGTCCACGAGATGGTGCACGCGGGGGTAGACCAACTGGTGCACCACGAGATGGTGCACGCGGGGGTAGGCCAACAACAGGGGCACCTCGAGAAGGCGGTCGTGGTCCAAAGAATTTCGGTGTTCCACCAGCTGGCGGCGCACCAAGCGCTCCAGGTCGCGGCGGTAAACCAGGTCGACCAGGTTCAGGTCCGCAAGGACGAGGTCAAGTTGGTGGCGCTTTTGGTAAGCAAGGCGGAAAGTCAAAGAAGAGTTATAAGTCGAAGAAAACGCGCAGACAAGAATTCGACAATATGGAAGCACCTGAGTTAGGTGGTGTTTCACTTCCGCGTGGAAATGGTCAGGTAATCCGGATGCGCCGCGGCTCTTCACTAAGCGAGTTTGCTGAAAAGATTAATGCAAATCCTGCAGCCCTGGTTACTGCACTGTTCCATTTGGGCGAAATGGTTACTGCAACTCAATCTGTTAGTGATGATTTACTTAAATTACTTGGTTCAGAAATGAATTTTGATGTTCAAATAGTTTCACCCGAAGATGAAGATCGAGCCTTATTAGAGTCATTTGATGTTGATTTAGATTATCAAGATGAAGAAGAAGACCTAGAGATTAGACCACCAGTTGTAACTGTAATGGGTCACGTGGATCACGGAAAGACACGATTACTGGATGCAATTAGAAAAACCAATGTGGTTTCAGGCGAAGCAGGTGGAATAACTCAGCATATTGGTGCTTATCAAGTAATTACTGAACACAATGATGAGCCTCGAGCAATTACTTTTATTGATACCCCCGGCCACGAAGCTTTCACCGCAATGCGTGCTCGCGGCGCAAAAGCTACAGACATTGCAATATTGGTAGTGGCGGCAGATGATGGAGTTAAACCGCAAACAATTGAAGCGCTAAATCACGCTCAAGCAGCAAATGTACCAATTGTGGTAGCAGTTAACAAAGTTGATAAAGAAGGTGCTTCACCAGATAAAGTTCGTGGTCAACTTACCGAGTATGGACTTGTTGCCGAAGAGTACGGCGGCGATACGATGTTTGTAAACGTTTCTGCATTAACTGGCTTAAATATTCACGAATTGCTAGATGCTGTGCTATTGACAGCTGATGCTGCAATTGATTTACGGGCTAATTCGAAATCTCCAGCAACTGGTGTTGCAGTTGAAGCGCATCTTGACCGTGGTCGAGGCCCTATTGCAACCGTACTTGTGCAGCGAGGAACTCTGCGTCCAGGTGACTCGTTAGTAGTTGGTGAAGCACACGGCCGTGTTCGTGCGATGCAAGATGAAAATGGCGACCCAGTATTAGCAGCAGGACCTTCACGTGCGGTGCAAGTGTTGGGATTATCCGCTGTGCCAGATGCGGGTGATTCGTTCATAGTAGTTGATGAAGATCGAACTGCTCGACAAATTGCGCAAACTCGTGCTGCGCGAGAGCGAAATGCTCAGCTTGCCCAAAATCGCAGCAGTCGTTCGCTGGAAGACTTTATGAAGAATTTGGAAAAGGGTGGTGCAGATAGCGAACTGCGCCTAATCATCAAAGGTGACGTTTCTGGTTCAGTTGAAGCCCTAGAAGATGCGCTATTGAAGATTGATATTGGGGAAGAAGTGTCACTTCGGGTAATTCATCGAGGCGTTGGTGCAATCACGAAGAACGATATTGATTTAGCAACTGCATCCACTGCAGTAATTATCGGCTTTAATGTTAGGCCAGAAGGACAAGCACGAGAACTTGCTGAACGAGCTGGTATTGATGTTCGCTTCTATACCGTTATTTATCAAGCAATTGATGAAATCGAAGCTGCACTTAAGGGAATGCTTAAGCCAATTTATGAAGAAGTTGAACTCGGCTCAGCTGAAATTAGAAACATTTTCAAATCCAGCAAAGCAGGCACAATTGCTGGCTGCATGATTTTGTCTGGTTCGGTAAAGCGAAACAGTAAAGCACGCATTATTCGCGGTGGTGCAATTGTCGCTGAAAACTTATCTATTGATTCTCTACGTAGGGAAAAAGATGATGTAACGGAAGTTCGCGAAGGTTTTGAGTGTGGTATTTCATTTGATAATTTCAATGATATTGCTGTTGATGATCGAATCGAAACTTATGAGTTACGCGAGAAAGCCCGTGCGTAATGGGAGAAGCCAGAGCTAAGAAGATTGCAGATCGAATTCGCGAGATAGTCGCCTCACTAATCGAGTTTCGAGTTAAAGATCCAAGGTTGGGTTTTGTTACCGTTACTGAAGTAAGGCTCACTGGTGATCTGCGAGAAGCGACTATTTTTTATACCGTGCTTGGCAGTGAAATGGAAAGGGTAGCAACTAAGGCTGCGTTGGAATCCGCTAAAGGGATGATTAGGTCAGAAGTTGGCAAGCAACTTGGAATTAAGTTCACTCCAACAATTGAATTTGTCTTAGATGCATTGCCAGAAGGTGTTGCCAGAATGGAAGAACTTTTGCAACAGGCACGCGCGGCAGATCAGCAAGTCCATCAAATTGCAGAAAAAGCAAGTTGGGCTGGCGATGCTGACCCGTACCGTGATTTGAACAAATCTAAGTAAAGTAGTTGAAAATGAATGCCCTCAATGGCATCTTGGTAATCGATAAACCTTTGGGCATAACATCACATGATGTGGTTGCTCGAATTAGAAAAGTTTTACACACCAAGAAGGTAGGGCATGCCGGCACCCTTGACCCAGAGGCAAGTGGCGTGTTGGTTTTGGGAATAAATCGCGGAACAAGACTGATGCAATATTTTGTTGGTGATAACAAAAGATACCAAGCGACTATAAGACTTGGAGTTTCAACTGTTTCAGATGACGCTGCAGGAGAAGTTCTGCAGATAACTGGTAATTCATTATCCGAGTCAGAGATTAGATCCGCACTACTTAAGTTTGTTGGAAAAATTATGCAGCGGCCAAGTAGTGTCAGTGCAATAAAAGTAAATGGCGTCCGAGCACACGACTTGGTTAGATCTGGGGTTGAGGTTGAATTAAAGTCTCGTCCAGTTGAAATATTCGAGATTAACTTGTTAGATGTTGCAGATAATGAGTTTGACGGTATACCCGTCACTGACATTACAGTTGAAGTTTTTTGTACAAGCGGCACATATGTCAGAGCGCTTGCTCGAGATTTAGGTGAACAGTTAAATGTGGGTGGATCTGTTCTCACTCTGCGCCGAACTCAAGCTGGAAGCTTTATTCAATCTCAAGCCACACCATTATCTGAGATTGTCGATAGCACATCCGTTTTGCCTATGGGAGCAATTGCGCGCAAAATCATGCCCACCATTTCCATTCCAAATGATAAAGCGATTGATTTGATTCACGGCCGACAGATAAATGTAACGTTTGCAGATCACTATCCAGTAGCTGCATTAACTTCAGAGAATCAATTAGTTGCTGTTGGTAAAATAAATGACAATGTGTTTCAACCAGATAACGTATTTCTTAGCTTATCGGAGTTAATCAATGAGTAAGTCAGTAGTTGTTCTGGGTGTTTTAGATGGGGTGCACTTAGGACATCAATTACTTCTGAAAACTGCTGCCGATTTAGCGGCTGAACTTGATGCAAAAGTAGTAGTAGTAAGTTTCGATCCACACCCAAGCACTGTTATTCAGAAATCTGCAGTTGAATTAATTTGCAGTGTGACTGAGCGTAAAGAGTTACTCATTCAATATGGGGCTGACCGAGTTGAGGTTTTAGATTTTGATCAATCACGAATGCAGCAAACCCCACAAGAGTTTATTTCTGAAGTCTTGATTGCGAATTGGCAAACGGTTGCTGTAGTTGTTGGGGAAGGATATCGATTTGGATATAAAGCCCAAGGTACTGCACTAGATATTGCTGCAGCTGGTATTAGAACTATAGAAGTGGCGCATAAAGAGTTTACTGGTGGACGAATCTCATCATCTCGAATTCGACAAGCAATAAAAAATGGCGAGGTATCAGAAGCTGCATTGATGCTCGGCCGTCCCTTCACACTGACTGGACCTGTTGTTGTTGGGGATCAGCGAGGTCGTCTATTGGGATATCCAACTGCAAATTTGCAAGTAGATATCAAGCAAGTTTTGCCTAAAGCTGGGGTGTACGCGGGTTATGCGTTGGCAAAATCGCAGATGTTTCAAGCGGCTATTAGCGTTGGTGCAAACTTAACTTTTGGCGGTGAAGAGATGCGGATAGAGGCACATTTGATTGGCACAAGCCTAGATCTATATGGCGAAAAAATAACTATCTCATTTGTGGAGTATTTACGCTCAATGCACCATTTTGACTCTCAAAAAGAGCTTATTGAGCAGATGGACCAGGACGTAGTTCGAGTTGGCAAACTGCTAACTGGTAGCCTTTGACCAGATTCCAGCCGGAATTTACGGTTTCTGAGCGGGCGCTCGGATGCCGAGAAAAAAGGGCATCAGCCCCGCGCCCGAAAGGTAACAACAATGTCTGAAGTTAAGACCAAGCAGTCGGTTATCAAGAAATTTGCTAAGTCAGCAAATGACACTGGATCTGCCGAAGTACAGATTGCACTTTTGACTGATCGAATAAATCATTTAACTGATCACCTTAAGGATCATCCTCAGGATCATCACGGTCGTCGTGGTTTGCTGCTTTTGGTAGGTCGCCGTCGTCGCTTATTGGATTACTTAGCCAATAAAGATATTGAAGGTTACCGTGCGTTGATTGCTCGCTTGGGCATTCGACGATAACTAAACCAAATCGAGCACGTTAAAAAAGACGTCGGTCCTCGGTGGTGGGTAGCGGGTCAACAGAGCCGCTGTTCTCGATCGAAGACCGCAGAACAACGTGCTCCATAGTTCTATGGAGTAATAAATGGCCCAAGAAGGCAAAGTTTCGCGTACCGTAATTAAGAGCGAAGGCTTTAAAGATCGCGAAATCGTATTTGAAACTGGACGACTTGCTCGACAAGCAAGTGGCTCAGCAGTTGTTTATTTTGATGATGAAACAATGTTGCTTTCAGCAACCACTGCATCAAAAAACCCCCGATCAGAAATTGATTTTTTTCCGCTCACCATTGATGTAGAAGAGCGGATGTATGCAGTTGGTCGAATTCCTGGATCATTTTTCCGTCGCGAAGGACGACCAACAGAAGATGCAATTTTGGCTTCACGCCTAATTGATCGGCCGCTACGACCATCATTTGTTGATGGCTTGCGCAATGAGATTCAAGTTGTAGTGACAGTCCTGTCATTACATCCTGATCATATGTATGACGTGCTCGCAATAAATGCCGCATCTATGTCAACGATGTTGGCTGGAGTTCCTTTTTCAGGTCCAATTGCCGGAGTTAGAGTTGCGTTGATTAATGGTAAATGGATGGCATTTCCAACATATGATGAATTAGCTCGAGCCACCTTTGACATGGTTGTTGCCGGACGTGTCCTACCTGATGGTGATGTGGCAGTAATGATGGTTGAAGCAGAAGCGCCAGAAGCTACCTTCGAGTTAATTGCAGCTGGTGGAAAGATGCCAACTGAACAAGTTGTATCAGAAGGTTTAGATGCGGCGAAGCCATACATTACTCAGTTATGTAAAGCACAATCTGAACTTGCTGCTCAAGTTGATAAGCAAACAGCTGATTTTCCAATCTTTGTTGATTATCAATCAGATGTGATGGATGCGGTGAGTAACTTGGCACGAGCCGATATCGCTTCTGCGATGACAATTGTTTCTAAAGCAGACCGAGAAGCGGCAACTGCTGAAATTACTGAACGCGTCAAAAGTGAACTTGTAGAGAAATTCCCAGATCGCGAAGCAGAAGTTAAAGCTGCAATCAGATCTTTGACTAAACAGATTATTCGCGAGCGAGTACTACGTGATCAAGTCCGAATTGATGGTCGCGGTCTGACGGATTTACGTCAACTTTCGGCTGAAGTTCACGTGGTACCAAGAGCACATGGTTCAGCACTGTTTGAGCGTGGAGAAACTCAAGTTCTTGGGGTTACGACATTGAACATGTTAACAATGGAACAAAAGGTAGATAGCTTGTTACCAAATGACACGAAGCGATATATGCACAACTACAACATGCCACCTTATTCAACTGGTGAAACTGGAAGAGTTGGATCTCCCAAGCGTCGAGAAATTGGACATGGTGCGTTAGCTGAGCGAGCATTAGTTCCAGTTCTACCAACGCGTGAACAGTTTCCTTACGCAATAAGACAAGTATCGGAAGCCATTGGATCAAATGGCTCTACTTCAATGGGGTCTGTTTGTGCAGCCACAATGTCACTGTTATCTGCCGGTGTGCCGCTTCGTGATTTAGTTGGCGGTATTGCAATGGGACTTATCAGTGATGAGATTGATGGTGAAACAAGATATGTTGCATTAACTGACATCCTTGGTGCAGAAGATGCATTTGGTGATATGGACTTTAAGGTCGCTGGTACGAAAGATATGGTCACAGCACTTCAGCTAGATACTAAATTGGATGGCATTCCAGCATCGGTGTTGCAAGCAGCACTTGGTCAAGCAAAAGATGCGCGATTAGCAATCTTGAAAGTAATGGCAGATGCAATTGATACTGCGGATGAGATGAGTCCACTAGCTCCAAGAATTATGACTGTCAAAATTCCAGTTGACAAAATTGGTGAGGTTATTGGACCAAAAGGCAAGATGATTAATCAGATTCAAGCTGATACTGGTGCAACTATCACAATCGAAGATGATGGAACTGTTTACATCGGTGCAACAAATGGCGATGCAGCAGAAGCAGCTCGTGCTGCAATCAACAGCATTGCCAATCCACAAATGCCAGAGGTTGGCGAAAACTACCTCGGTACGGTAGTTAAGTTAGCGCAGTTTGGTGCATTCATTTCTTTACTACCAGGAAAAGATGGTTTGCTACACATCTCACAAGTGCGAAAACTTGCAGGTGGCAAGCGAGTTGAAAATGTTGAAGATGTGCTATCGGTCGGCCAGAAAGTACAAGTTCGTATAGTTGAAATTGATCCACGAGGAAAAATTTCTCTTGAGCCAGTATTGGATGCTGAACCAACAGCATAATTTTCGTTTCAGGGCTTGGGCGCTAGAGCTAATTGCTCTAGGCTCAGCCTAGAAAGAAAAAGAGGGAAGATGGCACAAATAGCGGTTGGCGTTCTAGGCGCAAAAGGCAAAATGGGCGCTGCCGTGTGCCAGATGGTTTCAAGTCATTCCAACTTCTCACTAATTGCAAGCTGTGATCAAGGCGATGATCTTGCTAATTTGCTTAAAGCAGATGTAGTTGTTGATTTCACGTCCCCAGAAGCTGTATTAAACAATCTTGAATATTTGATTGCAAACAACAAGAATGTTGTTGTTGGCACAACCGGATTTACGCTAGAGCGTGTTAACCAAGTAAAAGAATGGATGCGCAATTCCAAGAGCAATGTGTTGATTGCACCGAATTTTGCAATTGGTGCAGTGTTAATGATGAAGTTTGCCCAGCAGGCGGCAAACTGGTTTGAGTCTGTGGAGATACTGGAACTTCACCACCCAGCGAAACTGGATGCACCAAGTGGCACTGCAGTTAGAACGGCTGAGTTGATTGCTGAGGCAAAGAAGAAAAGTGGAAAAGCCAAATCGCCAGATGCAACAAAAGGAAATCGAGAAGCTCGTGGAGCTCAAGTAAATGACATTTCGGTACATTCATTACGCATTTCTGGTTTAGTTGCGCACCAAGAAGTTATCTTTGGAAATCCAGGTGAAACTCTTTCTATTCGCCATGACGCATTAGATCGAAGCAGTTTTATGCCGGGTGTAGCTCTTGCCATATCAGATATTGCAAATAACCCAGGTTTAGTAATTGGGTTAGAGAATTACTTAAAACTCAGTTAAATCCAAGAAACAATCTAAGTAATGCTGCAGTAATTGCAGCGGTTATCACAATAACAATAAAAGTTGCTTTGAGTTTGTACGCGATGGCACCAGCTAATAATCCAGCAAGTCGGGCATCTAAAACTAATTGCTTGTTATCTCCAAACACTTGAACTGCAGTAAGTGCTGCCAATAAAGCGGTTGGTAATAAAAGCGCAAGTTGAGAGAAATAAGGCTTATTTAATATACGTTGTGGAACTAACATACCAGACAATTTTGTTAAGTATGCAATTATTGAAACAGCTAACACTCCAGTCCAGCTCATTTTCCACCTCGAACTGCAATAAGTGCTGCGGAGAGTGCTGCAACCAAAATGGGTACGCCAGCAGGCAATACTGGAGTAAAACTTATTGCAATCGCAACTGCTATTAGCGCTGTTACCTTATGCTCTTTAGTTGTAAGTCTTGGTGCTACGAGTGCAAAAAAACCAGCACCTATTGCCGCATCAAGGCCAATTACTTCTGGAGAGGTTATTGATTGTGCGAGCAAAAACCCCAGAGCAGTTGCAATATTCCAGAAGACAAAGACTGAAATACCTGTTGCTAGGAATGCTCTTTTTGCACTTTGTTGCGACTGATCAAATCTGTTTGCCATCGCAGTGCTCTCATCAATAGTAAGGTGTGCATACCAGACTCGTTGCGATAACTTAGGGATAAGTAATTGTGCTATCCGCATTCCGTATAAGCCATTTCTTACACCCAATAAAGCAGCAGTTGCGATTGCTGAAGTAACACTTCCGCCAGCAGCAATTACGGAGACGTAAGCAAACTGACTAGCCCCACTAAACAGGAGCAGGCTCAGGGTTTGAGTTTGCCAGAACGAAAACCCAGCTACGGAAGAAATTGCACCAAAAGAAATTCCGTATGTGCCAGTTGCAAGTCCAATTGATATAGCGTCCAGGGTGATTTGCTTCGGGGATAATGCATATGGTGGATTCGGACTCACGGGGAGACTCTAACCCTCGACACCCCCCGAATCTTTCATACTTCCAATCCGTAAAACCCATAAGGTGAAGCCTCTAACAAAGGAATAACGGTGGAGTTGGAATTTCGCAGCGGTGTAGATGTGGAGCTAGTTAAGTCAAGTGCTGCTGATAGCGATGTGATCTTTGCAGCTCGGGTATCTACTCAAGGTGAACGTACTCGAGAAGCTGTAGAAGATACTGAAAAAGCAATCTCCGGCTTGATTAATTTTTTGATGCGAGAGCGCCACGGATCACCATTTGAACATTCTGTGATGACTTTTTATGTTAAAGCACCAATTTTTGTTTGGCGTGAACATATGCGCCATCGAATAGCTTCTTACAATGAAGAAAGTGGTCGATATCGCGTTCTTGAACCATGCTTTTACGTTCCGGACGAAGATCGAAAATTAGTTCAAATCGGTAAAGCAGGTGCCTATACATTTGAGTTAGGTACACCAGAGCAACACAAAATTACTGATGATTCATTTCGAGAAGCATGCACGCAGGCCTATCAACAATATGAAAAAATGTTAGCGGCAGGTGTCGCGCGTGAAGTTGCCAGAGGTGTTTTACCCGTTACCACTTATTCGTCTGCTTATGTAACCATGAATGCTCGAGCGATGATGAATTTCTTGTCGTTGCGACGAAGTGCGCCTGATTCACATTTTCCATCGTACCCGCAGCGCGAGATTGAATTAGTTGCAGAAAAGTATGAAGATGCCTGGGCTAAGTTAATGCCGATTACGCACTCAGCCTTTGTTGCCAACGGCAGAGTAGCCCCGTAACGACTAATTGGCTAGGGTTAGCGGTATGACATTTGGTTCAGTCATTACTGCGATGGTCACTCCCTTTAGCGCAGATGGCAGTGTCGATTTCGGTCGAGTTGGTCCGTTGGTTGACCGGCTACTTGAGCTTGGAAATGACGGTTTAGTTATAAATGGCACAACGGGCGAGTCAGCAACTGTTGATGATGACGAGAAAAATGAGCTACTTAGAGAAGTTGTACTCAGTGTTTCAGGTCGGGCTAAGGTCATTGCAGGTGTTGGGAGTAATGACACCTCACATTCAATCAGATTAGCAAAAGCTGCAAAGGCAGCAGGCGCAGATGCATCATTAATCGTTACGCCTTACTACAACAAACCATCTGCAGAGGGTTTGTATGCTCATTTTGTTGCAGTGGCGCAGGCAACTGATCTACCGGTAATGATTTATGACATCCCTGGACGTTCTGCCGTTGCAATTCCAAAAGATGTGATGCTGAAGTTAGCAGAACATCCTTTGATTTTGGCGAATAAAGATGCTCGAGCAGATCTAGCTTTCTCATCGGAGATGATTCGCAACTCGGGATTGCAGTGGTTTAGCGGTGATGACATTTTAAATTTACCAATGCTTTCTATTGGTGCTCACGGTTTTGTTTCAGTTTGTGGACATCTAGTAGCTGATCGCTTGAAGTTAATGCGAGAACAATTCTTCTCTGGAGACATCAATGCTGCAATTAAGACAAATTCAGATTTAGTACCAATTTATCTCGGTGTCATGTCAAAAATGCCAGGGGTTATGGCAGTTAAAGCCGCACTTGCAATTCAAGGACATCTAGAAAATGTAATTCGGTTGCCACTAGTGCCAGCTTCTTCTCAACAAATAACCCAACTTCAAGATGATCTTGCTTTGGGTGGCATAAAGTTGTGACTGATACGCAGGTAGTTGGTATAACAACAACTGCACCAAGCAACCGATTGCGAATTTTTCAATTGGGCGGCCTTGGTGAAGTTGGTCGCAATATGGCTATTATTGAACTAAACGGCAAACTATTAGTTATTGATTGTGGATTACTCTTCCCAGATGAAACTCAACCAGGTGTTGACTTAATTCTGCCTGACTTTGAACCCATAAGGCATCGTTTAGCAGACATTCAAGCAATCGTTTTAACACATGGTCATGAAGATCATATGGGCGCAATCCCTTATCTTCTGCGTGAAGCTCCAGATATTCCAATCTACAGTTCTAAGTTAGCGCTTGCATTATTAGCACCTAAGTTAAAAGAGTATCGGGTAATTGCTCCGTTAATAACTGTTTCAGATCGTGAGATAGTTCAGATCGGCGATTTTCAAATCCAATTCTTAGCAGTTACCCATTCGATTCCAGATGCATTTGCTCTGGTGATTAAAACAGTAGCAGGAACCATTTTGCATACCGGAGACTTTAAAATTGATCCGCTGCCACTTGATGGACGAAAAACAGATTTAGAAATGTTCAGCATGGTAGGCAGCGAAGGTGTAGATGTATTAATGGTGGATTCAACTAATGCTGAAATCCCTGGCTTTGTTCCACCAGAGCGTGACATTGGACTTGTGCTCAATAGAGTAATTGGTGCAGCTCATGGTCGGGTTATCGTTGCATCTTTTGCATCACATGTGCATCGTATTCAGCAGATAATTAATGCAGCCAAACTAAACAACCGTGTAGTTGCAATGGTCGGTCGCTCTATGGTTAAAAATCAAACAATTGCAGCAGAGCTGGGATATTTAAAAGTTCCTGGTGGCACTTTAATTGCAGCAGAGGAAGTAGATGAATTACCAGCAAACCGAGTAGTGATTATCTCTACCGGAAGTCAAGGTGAACCAATGTCTGCATTAAGCAGAATGGCAAATGGAGATCACAATTTTGCATTGGGGCCAAGTGATACGGTTGTATTGGCATCGAGTTTGATTCCTGGTAATGAAACAACAGTAAATCATCTGATAAATCGAATAATTCGACAAGGTGCAACTGTGATTCATAAAGGAAATGCAAATGTGCACGTTTCCGGACATGCTGCCGCAGGAGAGTTGCTACAGTTGTTTTCCGCAGTCAAGCCTAAATACGTTATGCCGGTTCATGGTGAGCGTCGCCATCAAGTTGCGAATGCAAAATTAGCCCAACTATCAGGAATTGCAATTGAAAACATTGTTGTTGCAGACAATGGTGATGTAATTGAGTTAACCAAAGATGAACTAAAGATAGTTGATTGCTTTGGTGTTGGATTGGTTTTTGTCGACGGAAGTAGCGTTGGCGAGGTTGCGGAAACCTCGCTAAAGGATCGACGCATTCTTGGCGAAGAAGGTTTTATTTCAGTTTTTCTTGCCGTTGATTTAGTTAAAGGTAAAGTTGTTGCAGGACCAGAAGTACATGCTCGCGGCTTTGCCGAAGATGATGCAGTTTTTAAAGATGTTATTCCGCAAATAGTTTCTGCAGTAGAAGCCGCATTAGTCTCTGGCAAGCAAGACGAGCGTACGTTAAGTCAAATAGTGCGCAGGACAACTGGTAAGTGGGTAGCAGCTCAACATTCTCGCCGACCGATGATTGTTCCTGTTGTTGTTGAGGCATAGCCGGCGACACGATAGGCCTAAATCCCTCAGTAAACCAAGGTTGCAACCTAACCTGAGCGCATGGCCGCACGAACTTCCCCTGCGCCCAAGCGAAAATCTGCGCGCAGGGGTGGATTTTTCACTCGCATTGTTATTGCTGTATTTCGGGCGGTTCAGTATGTTTATTTGGCAATTGGTCGTGGGATTGGATTTGTATTTCGTCTTCTAGGAGATTCTGCTCGAGACCTAGCACCTGAGCAACGAAGAGATGGCTCTGGCTTATTACTGCTTGCGGCAGCTGTGATAACGGCAGCGGTTTTTTGGTTTGAAACTCAAGGCGCGTTAGCTAATTGGTTAACAATTGTTCTAACTGGGGCAGTTGGTTCTGTAGATTTAATTCTGCCGGCAGTTTTTCTTTTAGCTGCATGGCGGACTTTTAGAGCACCAGCACCTGAGGGCGAAGGTGCCAGAATCTTAATTGGTGTAATTTTTCTAGTGATTGCAATACTGGGCATCTGGCATATTGCTATGGGTAATCCATCACCTAATGCAGGTGCGACCAAAATGAGATCTGCTGGCGGTTGGATTGGCTACCTTTCTGCAAGTTTAGGGACTAATTTAATTGGACCAATTGTTACCACCATTTTGTTGGTGATTCTTGGATTCTTCGGCTTATTGATTGTAACCAAAACCCCAATTGCACGAATACCTGAGCGATTCGGTCAAATTTTTGGTTTCGTTCCAAGATTCTTTAGATGGCTTGGGGAGCGTCGAGAAGAGAAGCGCCAGCAGGCTGAATTAGACGAAGTCGTTGATACTGAAACTGGTGAAATTTTATCAAAGCAAGAACGTCGCAACCCAATTCGCAGCGGATTTTTGAAAATTATAGATTTAATGGGATTTGATAAATCAAAGGAAGATGAAGTTGAAGCAGAAACAGAAAGAGAAAAACCTTTTGATTCGATAATCATTACTGACGTTGCAGCTGATGACTATGACGAGGTTGAAGACATTGAGGAAGTTCAGATTGGTGAAGTTGATTTGGTAGATGAACCCTATGGCGAAACAACTATTGAGATTCCCGTGCTAATCCAACATTCAACCCCGACATCCACTGATCCAGACAAAGTGTCTCTGAAAGCCACACCTACATTGCGCAATGAAACAAAACGAAAGAATCAAGCTTATGTATTACCTTCACTTGATTTACTCAAGCCAGCTGCACTCACTAAGCGAAATTCACAGGCAAATGAGTCAGTAATGGCTGCACTAACTGGCGTGTTTGAAGAGTTTGATATCGATGCCACTGTTACTGGGTATCAACGTGGCCCAACAGTTACTAGGTATGAAGTTGAACTGGGCTTGGGAACAAAAGTAGAACGTGTTACTGCGCTATCGAGGAACATTTCTTACGCTGTTGCGTCAGCTGAAGTTCGCATTCTCTCGCCGATTCCTGGAAAGAGCGCAATTGGAATAGAAATACCAAATAATGATCGAGAAGTAGTTGCTCTTGGGGATCTTTTGCGAAGTAAAGCGGCAGATGATCCTCATCCACTAGTTGTTGGTGTTGGAAAAGATGTTGAGGGAAATGCAATCTGTGCGAATTTAGCAAAGATGCCACATCTACTGGTTGCTGGCGCAACTGGTGCGGGTAAAAGTTCCTTTATCAATTCAATCATTACTTCAATTATGATGAGAGCAACACCTGATCAAGTAAGATTAGTTTTAATTGACCCTAAGCGAGTAGAGCTAGCAGCTTTTCAAGGTATTCCACATTTAATAACTCAAATAATTACTAATCCAAAACAAGCAGCCGCTGCGCTGCAGTGGGTTGTTAAAGAGATGGATCATCGATACGACAAATTAGCCGCTCACGGATTTAGGCATATTGATGACTACAATAAAGCTGTCTCAACAGGTAAGTTGCAATTAGCATTTGGTAGCGAAGAAGATGAGATTAAACCATTTCCTTATTTATTAGTCGTTGTCGATGAGCTAGCTGACTTGATGATGGTTTCACCGCGTGAAGTTGAAGATGCAATAGTGCGTATAACTCAATTGGCGAGAGCTGCTGGTATCCATTTAGTTTTAGCAACTCAGCGACCGAGTGTTGATGTTGTCACAGGATTAATCAAGGCAAATGTTCCAAGTAGATTTGCTTTTTCAACTGCCAGTCTGGCCGACTCGCGCGTTATTTTGGATCAAGCTGGTGCTGAAAAACTAGTTGGGCAAGGTGATGGTTTGTTTTTGCCAAGTGGGGCAAATAAACCAATTCGCGTTCAGGGTGCATACATCCCAGAATCTGAAATCAAAGTGGTAGTTGCACACTGCATAGATCAAGCCGAACCTGAGTTTCGCGATGATGTTGTAACAGCAACAAGAACTAGCAATCGAAGCGTTGAATCAGATATTGGTGATGATCTAGATGAGTTGTTAGCGGCCGTTGAGCTGGTCATCTCAACGCAATTTGGTTCAACTTCGATGTTGCAACGCAAACTCAGAGTTGGCTTTGCAAAGGCAGGTCGTTTAATGGATTTAATGGAATCGCGTGGGATTGTTGGGCCATCTGAGGGCAGTAAAGCACGAGAAGTTCTTGTACCGGCAGACCAGTTAGCAGAGGTGCTCGAACGGATACGCTCAGAGTAGGCAAATAAGTGGTCACCTGACCTTTTCCTGATAACGCTAACCCCTTACCCTTATCCTGTTGGATCTTCCCCCAACAGGCTGGAGCGGCGATGTCTATTGGACAGACCCTTCGCGATGCTCGATTAGCCAGAAATCTTTCAATTGCAGATGTTGCAACTGCCATCAGAGTGCGGGCAACAATTATTCAGGATATAGAAAAAGATGAATTTGATTCTTGTGGTGGCGAAGTTTATGGTCGCGGTCATCAACGGATGTATGCCCGCTATTTAGGCTTAAACATTCAGAATCAGATTGCTACCTTGATTAAGACCGAACCAGAGTTTGAAACGATTACTCTTAAACCAACGAAGTTAAAACCAATTGGTGCTCGACCAAATTGGTCAATGGTGTTAAGTGCCGGAACAGTTGTTTCGCTTGCACTGCTAGCCGTTATTTTTATCGGTGATAATGATGGCATATCTGAACCCACCAACATTATCTCGCAAACTGATACAGCACCTGATATAACAACGGACGAGCAAGCGAGTTCTAATTCAACTGCAATAACTGAACCTGGCGATATCACAGCTTCTGCTACCGACTCGGTCAGTGTTGGTATCGAAGTAATTAGTGATTCGTGTTGGTTAAGAGTTGAAGACGGAACTGGAGCTGTTGTATTTCAGGGCGTACTTCGCGCTGGTGATGATCGTGAATTCTTAGATAGCTCCCAATTATCATTGGTGATAGGAAATGCAGGCGGTGTCAATTTCACCCTAAATGGAATTGACTTAGGTACTCCAGGAGCACGCGGTGAGGTTTTGCGACTCACTGTGACACCAGGTCAGATAGCACTCACCCCATAGTCATTACGCTTAGCAAGTGGGTAACTCAGAACAAATAAAAGTTCAGTTGACTTCATTGGGATGCGCTCGTAATGATGTTGATAGTGAAGAATTAGCTGGGCGATTAGATGCAGCAGGATTTGATTTAGTAACTGCAAATGCAGATTTAATATTGATCAATACGTGCGGGTTTATAGAAAGTGCAAAAAAAGATTCGATTGACACTATTATTGCGGCTTCGGATACGGGTGTGCCAGTGGTTGCAGTTGGCTGTTTGGCTGAGCGATATGGCACTGAACTTGCAGCTGAATTGCCCGAGGCTGCAGCAGTTTTGAGTTTTGATGACTATCCAGATATTGCGCAGAAGATTAAGTCAGTTCTTGCCGGAGAGAAGTTAACCGCGCCAACACCTCAAGATCGAAGAGAGCTATTGCCAATTGCACCCGTAGCACGCAGCAACTTCAATCATCAGCAACCTGGGCATCAGATTACATCCGGGTTAGGTGGACCTAAAGTGCTGCGCAAGCGAATCTCTGCTCGACCATCAGCACCATTGAAGATTGCCTCTGGTTGCGATCGACGGTGCACTTTTTGTGCAATTCCTAGGTTCCGCGGTTCATTTGTTTCGCGTCTAATTACAGAAATCGTCGCTGAGGCCGCTTGGTTAGCTGAACAAGGTGTTAAAGAGTTAGTGCTGGTAAGTGAAAACTCAACTTCATTTGGAAAAGATTTAGGAGATCCAAGAGCATTGGAGAACTTGCTAAATCAACTTGTTGCCATAGCTGGGATTGACTGGGTTCGAGTTACCTACTTACAGCCAGCTGAGATTCGACCAACGTTAGTGAATGTGATTGCGAGCACACCAAAAATTGCTCCTTACTTTGATCTTTCTTTTCAACATGCTGCACCTGCATTACTTCGAAAAATGAAAAGATTTGGCGGCACTCAAGACTTTTTGAACTTGATTAGTCAAATTCGCAATCTTGCACCAAACGCGGGCATTAGAAGTAATTTCATTGTTGGCTTTCCAGGTGAGAGTGAGGATGATTTTGCTGAATTAGAAGCATTCTTAACACAGGCACAACTTGATGCAATAGGTATCTTTGGTTATTCTATTGAAGACGAAACTGAAGCAGCATCCTTTACTGATCAACACAGTTCAGTTGAGATAGACTCACGAGTAAGTTATTTGACTTCTGTTGCAGACGAATTGGTTAATCAACGAGCTATGGATCGAATCGGTGAACAGACGCTTGTGATTATCGATGAGGTGGGGAGTCAAATCGAGGCCAGAGCAATACATCAAGCGCCAGAAACTGATGGAAGTGTTCTGCTACACAGTATTAAGCAGGTGCAAGTGGGAAGCATTTACCCAGCTGAAATCGTGGATTCTATTGGTGCGGACCTAGTAGCTGAGCTACGTTAATGCAGAAGCTACCAAATCTGCTCACTATTTTAAGATTGTTGCTTGTTCCGATAATCGTGATTAGTTATCTATTTGCCGATGGAACTAACTGGTTCATCTTTACCCTATTTTTCATCGCTGGATTATCAGATTGGATTGATGGCACTGTTGCTCGAAAGACAGGAGCCATTACAGAGTTTGGCAAACTGTGGGATCCGATTGCTGACAAGTTAGTGATTGGTGCTGTTCTAGTCTTACTAACTATTGATGGTGTCATACCGATCTTCATCACATTTATTATTCTAATTCGGGAGAGTGCGGTCACCATTGCACGTCTTGCTGTGCTGAAACATGGCGTGCTCGCGGCAGATCGTGGCGGAAAGTTCAAGACAATGTTGCAAGGTTTTTCATTGCTATTTTTATTGAGCCCCTATCCATTAGATGGCATCGCACTGCCAATGCTTTATCTAGCAACAGTGATTACGCTTATCACTGGAGTTAGATATTTTGGACAGCTGTATGAATTGCGGAGTAAAAATGCGAGTTAGCGAGCTTATTGAGGCTATGGCTAGCAGCGGTAAATCCATTGCGGTTGCTGAATCGTTAACTGGAGGTGCACTGCTATCTGAATTGATTTCCATTCCGGGTGCATCAAATGTTGTACAAGGTGGAATAGTTTGTTACAGCACTGAAAGCAAAACCCAAGTGCTTGGTGTACCAGCTGAGATTATTGAGCAATATGGCGCAGTTAGTGCTGAAACAGCAACCGAGATGGCAAGTCAAGTTGCCCAAAAATTTTCCGCCAACATCGGTATTGCAACCACTGGAGTCGCGGGTCCAGATGCCCAAGAGGGCAAGCCAGTAGGTCAGGTGTATTTAGCTATCGCGGGGATAAGTGGCTCAGAGGTGCTATCACTTAATCTAACTGGAAATCGCGATCAGATTCGCCACGGGACAGTTAGCGCCGCAATCGATTTACTTGGTAAATACTCAGGAACTTAAGCAGGCGTTGTAGATGTCTGATGCTCAATTTAGTCTTATTATTCAATCCTTCCCCAGGAGGTAAATATGTTGCTTCGAACAGCAATCGGCAAGGAGATTCGGCGTAATCGAATCCATCAAGGCCGTACTTTGCGCGATGTTGCCAAGAGTGCTGTGGTTTCACTGGGCTACCTATCTGAAATTGAGCGCGGCGTTAAAGAACCCTCTAGCGAGATGCTTACAGCTATTTGCGCTGCATTAGATATAACTGTTGGCAACTTGGTTATGGCAGCCGGGGCTCAGCTCCAATTGTCAGCTCGTAGTGCTGAGGTCATTGCTTTGCGACCTACCGTTACCGTAAACGCAGCTTGAGATTTTCTACTTTTTGGGAGTTGTTAACCGCTCAATTGGGCGAGGTATACGCAAAGTCATTTTCTGAAGATCAAGTCATCTCCGAAATAGGTGTAACTATCAATCAGGCTTTTGCTCTGGGAATCCCTGCTATCGAGGTCTGGCGGGCAGTTTGTACTCAGCAGGGTTGGCCTGATTAATCGACACGCCGACCCAATTGATGCATTCGAACACTTGTTCGAGTACTTTCCACCCAGTGGATTCCTGCCCAATGGGCGTGGAATAGCAATAGATGTCAGTTAGGGCAGTTATCTTCTCGAACTGAAATCACGAACAAGGAGAGCCGAATGGCAAGCAATGACCGCGATAAAGCACTAGATACAGCGTTAGCCCAGATTGAAAAACAGTTTGGCAAAGGCTCGGTAATGCGACTTGGTGATGAAAACCGACCACCAGTGCAGGTAATTCCAACTGGCTCAGTTGCAGTTGACGTGGCACTTGGCGTAGGCGGACTACCTCGCGGCAGGATCATTGAAATCTATGGACCTGAGTCATCTGGTAAAACAACCCTAGCTCTGCACGCAATTGCGAATGCTCAAAAGCAGGGTGGAATTGCCGCATTTATTGATGCTGAGCACGCATTAGATCCTGATTACGCCCAAAAACTTGGTGTTGATATTGATGCACTTTTAGTTTCGCAACCAGATACAGGTGAACAAGCCCTAGAGATTGCCGATATGTTAGTTAGGTCTGGTGCAATTTCATTAATCGTAGTTGACTCCGTTGCTGCATTAGTTCCGCGCGCTGAAATTGAGGGTGAGATGGGCGACTCACATATGGGACTGCAGGCTCGTTTAATGTCTCAAGCATTACGAAAGTTAACTGGTGCGCTTAGCAATTCAGGCACAACAATGATCTTTATTAATCAGCTTCGTGAGAAAATTGGTGTGATGTTTGGTTCCCCAGAAACCACAACTGGCGGTAAAGCATTAAAGTTTTATGCATCAGTTCGAATTGATATTCGACGAATTGAATCTTTGAAAGATGGCACAGAAATCGTTGGAAATAGAACGCGGGTTAAGGTTGTTAAAAATAAGGTAGCACCTCCTTTTAAGCAAGCAGAATTTGACATTCTTTATGGTCATGGCATTTCACGTGAAGGTAGCCTGATTGATATGGGTGTGGATCAGGGAATTATTAAGAAAGCTGGCGCTTGGTATACCTATGAAGGTGATCAGCTGGGTCAAGGTAAAGAAAATGCTCGCCAGTTTTTAATCGATAACCCTGAACTAGCAACTGAAATTGAGTTAAAGATTTTGAGTTCACTTGGTGTTGGTGAAGGAGCTAAGCCAAATCTGGAAGTAGTTGCTGACTTGTAATGGCTAAGTTTGATGAGCAATTGCCCGAGACAGATCCAATTGGGGTCGCTCGGGCAATTGTTTTGCGCAAACTTGCCGTAAGCGCAAAGACTCGAGCTGAGTTAGCTGAGATTCTTAAGTCGCGAAATATCCCAACTGATATTGCCAGTGCAGTTTTAGATCGCTTTTCAGAAGTTGGCTTAATTGATGATCAACTGTTTGCAAACAATTATGCTAAATCAAGACATCAGCATCGTGGTTTTGCTGCACGAGCAATTAAATATCAATTGGCTAGTAAGGGTGTATCTCAACAGGAAATTGATTCTGCCCTTTCTGATATAACTCCTGAGGTTGAATTACAGCGTGCAATAAAACTCGCCAAGAAGAAGCTTGAGTCAATACGATATTTAGATTCAACCAAACAACTTAATCGCGTTGTAGGTTTTCTGGCTCGAAAAGGATACGGCGGTGCTATTGCTTATCAGGCAGCAAAACAAGTAATCGAAAATATTGAATCAACGATAGTGATGGAAACCTTGAGCGAACTAGAAAACGAGGAATATCAGGTTAGTTCGCTTTAGAAAGCACGGCTAAATTTATGGCAATTGACCACCCAATTAGTACTGCAAACAACGCTGTACCAAGGCCAACTGTGCCACCAAGCAGCCACCCAAAAGCAAGCACTGATATTTCAATACCAAGGCGCACTCGAGCAACTGGCCAGCCGAATCGATAATGCAATCCAGTCATTAATCCATCCCTTGGACCAGGCCCAAGTTGTGCAGTTAAATAAATTGCTGAACCAAGACCTACTGCTAAAACTCCTATGAGTACCAATAAAAGTTGATATCGAAATTCGCTTGGGGTAGGGATAACAGGACGCATTAAATCAATCGCGGTTGCGATAACTAGTGCATTCATAATTGTGCCAATTCCAGGCCATTGTTTTAGCGGAATCCACAAGAGCAAAACTAAAACGGATACAACAAATGTCGCCACTCCCACACCAGTTTTAAACGTAGAAGCTAGCCCTTCAGCCAATACTGTCCAGGGCGATACACCAAGACCCGCATTGATTAATGCAGCTTCACCAGAACCAAAAATCCACAAACCTATAACTAGCATAGAAAAGGAATTAGGTGAGAACTCCCATTGACCGCCACGACTACGCCAACTTGTTTGGGGAATAGTTTTAGCAGGATTAAACATAGCTCTTATCCACTTACTCACTGAGCGAGCGTATCTAAAGGATTTCTAGCACAATATGCGCTATGCCGAACAAAAAATTAGCAGATCGACCCTTGAATCTTCCTTCTGAAAAACGTATGCCACTTTCCACTCCACAGCGCGAGGCTAGATTGGCAGTTCATGCTGCAGCAATGGCCGATGACCAAGATGGTTATATCGATCCAGTTAACAATATGTTTGTAATGACAGCCAAATCTTTAGCAGATAAAGGTTTTTGTTGCGACAGTGGATGTAGGCATTGCCCTTATGAAGATTAACTTGCTCTGACAGATTTAACAACCCATCGCTCAGCAAAAAATGAGAGCAATGGAATGGTTCCAGCAAGGCACATCCCAATGATCCGACCAACCGACCAGTTTGCTCGGCGGGCTAAATCAATGGTTGTAATTAAATAAATCATATATATCAGCCCATGCAATTGGGCAAACCACGGAATTTCCGGACCGAGGGTGTATTTCACAACAATTTCTACGGTAAAGGCCAATAGCACAATACCTGCCAAAATAGCCATCACACGATATCTAGTTATTGCGGATTTCATTTTTCTCCAATTCATTCAAACGATAGCTATCAGAAACAAATTTCCACCAGAACCAAACGACAAAGCCTGCAAACACCCACCACTGAAATGCATAAAGAGTGTTTTGCCAATCGACCACACTAGTTTGCTCGTCAATTTGCCTTAGACGGCGATTCCACTGCCAGAATCCAAGGCGGGTAAATCCAAAAGTCACAGCCAGGGACAGCAAATGCCACCATAACCATCTTGGATGACTTAGGTACTTCAGCACTCGCTAACGCTAACCTAGTGTGTTGGATAACGCATTTGTATCGGTCCAAAAGGAGACAGTTTGCATTTCACCGTAGAAACCTTAACTCCAACACATTGGCCTCGGTTGCGATCACTCCGACTTGCTGCACTAAGTGACTCATCGGAAATCTACGGAGACATTGATTTAGAAATGGGTTTAACAGCAGAGCAATGGCAGCACTTACTCAATGAACAAAGTTGGGCAGCGCTGGTTGTTGGAGGCAAAGACGTTGGATTGGTAACTGCAATACCCACCCCGCCTGATCGATATGGGGATTGTTGGATAAAGAGTTGGTGGATTGCACCTAAGTATCGCGGAAAAGGTGGAGCTAGATTACTTCTTAACTGGTTGATTGAATTATGCAAACAAAATAACTGGTCAACACTGGCTTTGGGTGTGTTTGAAACTAACACATCGGCGATATTGAGTTACGAAAGATTGGGGTTCCATCAAGTCGGAATTAAAAAACCCTCAAGCAGAGCTAATACATTCTTCATAATTTTGGCACAGGAGATAAAAATTGGTTGAAGTGCAAAATGTGCAGCGCAAAGTAGTTTCAGTTCTTGCACTTGGTCAAGTATTAGGCGGTCTTGGTGTTGCTAGCACAGTTGCTGCCGGATCACTTTTAGTAGCTGGTATCACTGGATCTGAAGCGATGGCTGGTTTGGCTCAAACTAGTGGTGTTTTAGGTGCTGCAGCGATGGCTATTCCACTAGCAAAGTTAACTTCTCGCGGCGGAAGAAGATTGGCTTTGACATCTGGTTATGCACTTGGTGCGTTAGGTGCACTATTTGCAATTACTGGTGGAAGTTATCGCAATATTGTCTTGATGCTAATTGGTACTTTCTTAGTAGGAGCAGCATCGGCTGCTGGCTATCAATCAAGATTTGCCGCCGTGGACTTGGCAACAGATGTTTCGCGTGCACGGAATTTATCGGTAGTTGTATGGGGCGCAACCATTGGCGCGGTTGCTGGACCGAACTTGATGGAACCTTCGGGATACATTGCATTACATTTTGGATTACCGCAGTTGGTTGGACCTTTTCTATTTGCCAGCGTAACACTCACACTTGCTGCAGTTTTACTCTTTAGCCTGTTGCGACCTGATCCATATCTATATGCAGCCAGACTCGCTGATGCGCCAAGAATAATGCAAACCAAAAATACTCGAGAAGTTCTGCAGCAGATTCGCAAAATTCCGCGAGCCCTGTTAGCACTGCTGACAATTGCTATTGGGCATGTCGTGATGGTGTCAATAATGGTGATGACTCCTGTACATATGGCGCACGTTGATGTGCAACTAAGAGTTATTGGAATAGTTATTAGCATTCACGTTGCAGGTATGTATGCTTTTTCACCTGTAATTGGTTGGTTAACTGACCGGCTGGGAAGATTTAAAACTATTGGTTTTGGATTTGTGGTACTGCTTACTTCCACAATTATTTCTGGCACTGCAGGTGCTGCACAATCAGTGCAGTTAGCGATTGGTTTGTTTCTACTTGGCCTGGGATGGTCAGCCACGTTGATTGCCGGTTCAACATTGCTTGCGGAATCAGTACCACAAGAGATAAAGACTGGAAGCCAGGGTGTTGCGGACTTAGTAATGAATCTAAGCGGAGCTGTTGGCGGGGCACTTGCAGGAATAATTATTGCTGTACTTAGTTATGGCTGGCTCTGTGCAATTGCAGCGATGCCTGTCGTTGGACTAAGCGTCTATTTATCTAGAGTTTGGCGCAGTTAACAAGATGCGGTTGTAGTCTAGAAATTATGATAAAAAATTTTGGTTTTATCGTCACAATTGCTCTGGTATCAATTGAGTGCTCTGATATCGATTACGCGAATAGCGAAATCAGAGTTTCTTTGGGTGAATTGTGTTTTGTCAATGGATTTTCTCAAGAAAAGACATTAGGTTTGTGCCTATGAAAAGACATACCGCCAAGAAAACCGCTAAGCGCAATAGTCCTGACCAGACTTATACCTGGTTACGAGACCAAATGGAGAAGGTTGGCTATTCGAGCTTAGAGGAAGTTGCTGTGGAAACTGGAATAAACCGAGGAAACATCTATCGGTACTTCACGCAAGAACAGCGTCCGTCAGTTGCACTGATTGATCCACTTTGCAAGGCATTAGATGTATCGCCACAGGCTCTGCTTGTTGGTTTAGGCGTTTGGGATAAGAAGTAATACTGCTTGCTCCACTTGCGCAGAATGCGTGATTTACCCTTAGCCCACTATGGGTTTAAAGACATATCGGGTAACCACCTACGGGTGCCAGATGAACGCGCACGACTCTGAAAGAATTGCGGGCACTTTAGAAGCTGCTGGCTACATACCAGCAAATTCTGGTGATGAACCTGATTTAATAGTGATTAACACCTGTGCAGTGCGAGAAAACGCTGACCTAAGGCTTTATGGAAAATTAGGTCAATTACGTTCAGATAAGAAACGAAATCCAAACATGCAAATCGCAGTTGGTGGATGCCTGGCTCAAAAAGATCGAAACCAGATTATTACAAAAGCTCCCTGGGTTGACGCGGTGTTTGGGACGCACAACTTAAATGTGTTACCTACCTTGCTCGAGAGAGCAGTAGCGCTTGAAGAAGCACAAGTAGAGATTGTGGAAGCTTTAGAAGTATTTCCATCTGATTTACCAAGCAAACGTGAATCTCAACACTCAGCATGGGTGTCAATCTCAGTTGGCTGCAACAACACATGCACGTTTTGTATTGTGCCATCGTTGCGCGGAAAAGAGAAAGATCGCAGACCAGGCGACATTCTTCAGGAGATTTCTGCACTCGTTACTAGTGGGGTAATTGAAATTACCTTACTAGGTCAGAATGTAAATTCCTACGGTGCGGAGTTTGGAGATCGATTTGCCTTTAGCAAACTCTTGCGAGCTTGTGGGGAAATTGCTGGGCTAGAGCGAGTTAGATTCACCAGCCCACACCCAAAAGATTTTACCGATGATGTAATTGAAGCGATGGCCGAAACGCATAACGTAATGCCTCAGCTGCATATGCCACTTCAGTCTGGCAGCGATGACGTTCTTCGTTTGATGCGCAGGTCTTATCGTCGAGACAAGTATCTTGGCATTATTGAAAGAGTAAGAAGCGCGATGCCAGAAGCTGCAATAACGACAGACATTATTGTGGGTTTTCCCGGAGAAACGGAAGAAGATTTTGAACAAACTTTAGATTTAGTAAGTCGTGTCAGATTTGCAAACGCTTTCACCTTCATTTACTCAAAACGTCCTGGCACTCCCGCGGCTGATATGACAAATCAAATAGATGAAGAGATAAAGCAGCAGCGTTATGAAGAGTTAGCGAAACTTGTTAATCAGATTGTCTGGCAAGAAAACTTAGCTCAGGTAGGTAAAGTTGTTGAAGTATTGGTTGCGACAGGTGAGGGTAAGAAAGATTTAGAAACTGGGCGACTTTCAGGACGAGCTCGAGATAATCGATTAGTTCATTTCCAGCCTCAGCCTAATACCAATCCAGGAGATTTAGTAGATGTTGAGATAACTGGAGCTGCACCATTTCATTTAATTTCTGATCGGCCAATATTGCGCACACGAACCACATCAGGATCAATTCAAAAATCTAGCAATGCTGTCAACTTAGGAATGCCAATTCACTTGAGCAGTAAATGAAGTCCTTAGTTTGTGGTGAAGCACTGATTGATTTAATCAAGCATTCAGATGCATCTTGGCATGCACATAATGGCGGTGGAGCATTTAACACCGCAAAAGCATTGATGAACCTAGGTGCGGACGTTCAATACTTATGTCGAATTAGCAGAGATTCTTTCGGTCAGCAGCTATCACGAGATATTCTTGATTGTGGTATCTCTCAAGATTTAATGGTTTTTACCGATGACCCAACGTCACTTGCGGTCGTTGAGCTTTCGGACCAAGGAATTCCAAGCTATAGCTTTTATTTAGACAAAACTTCAAACTTTAATTGGTCAGCAAAGGAAATCCCAAATAATTTTCCTGATTTTGATGCTATTCACATCGGCACACTGGCTCTAATTTTGGAACCAGGTCGCTCAGTGTTACTGAATCTAATTGAAGATATTAGAGCCACCAACTTGGTTATGGTTGATCTAAATGCGAGGCCGACTGTTGTCTCTGAAAGCAAAGACTATTCGAGTTTACTTGCGCCTTGGCTCTCACTAGCAAATGTTATAAAAGTATCGGATGAGGATATGGATTTCTTGTATCCAGATAGTGGCACCCAAGAAAGAATGAATTCACTATTCGAGCATCCCAATATTGGCCTAATTGCAATTACGCACGGTAGTTTAGGAGCTACTTTAATAACAAGATCAGTAACTGAAAGACAAATTGCACCCAAAGTCGAGGTGAAAGATACGATTGGGGCCGGGGATATTTTTGGTGCCGCTCTTTTAATGAAACTAATTGAGGTTGGCATTACTGCTGACAACTTACATCAGATACCCAAGGATCAACTTTCAACAGTTTTGAAGTTTGCAAATGTTGCCGCAGCGTTAAGTTGTACCAAATCGAGTGCTCAACCACCCACACTCAGTCAGATAATTGATTTTAATGGATAGCGTAAACCCAGTTGTAGTTATCGCTGGTCCAACGGCAGTTGGAAAGACTCAAGTGAGTTTGGAGTTAGCAAAAGCTTTATCAAGTGAAATTATTAATGCAGATTCAATGCAACTTTATCGAGGCATGGATATCGGCACCGCCAAACTTAGGTTAGAAGATAGGCTCGGAATAAAACATCATCTAATTGATGTTTTGGAAATTACACAAATCGCAAATGTATCTGATTATCAACTGGTGGGTCGGGCAGTAATTCAAGATATGCGAATACAGGGCCGGGTACCAATTGCCGTAGGTGGAAGTGGACTTTATATAACTGCGCTATTGGATGACCTAAATTTTCCTCCGACAGATGCTCAAGTACGAGCTCACCTTGAGACGCAGCTGGAAGAGCTTGGTCCTAAATTTATGCACAGACGTCTTGTCGAACTTGATCCTGAATCCGCACAGCGAATTGATAGTGCAAATGGAAGGCGAATTGTTCGAGCATTGGAAGTAATTGAGTTAACTGGTGAAACATTTGCATCGACATTACCAAAGTCAAACCCAGCCATGGCTCCAGATATCAGAATTGCTTTGACAATAAACCGAGCAGATCTTGATTTAAGAATTGAGGAGCGGGTTAACGAAATGTGGAATCTTGGTCTTGTAAACGAAGTTACAGGCTTGCTTGATCAAGGTTTGGATCGAGGGGTTACTGCGCGGAAGGCCCTTGGTTATGCCCAGATAATCGAAGCACTCAATGGCGACATCACACTAGAAACTGCTAAATCTGAAACAATTAGACTCACGAAACGATATGCTCGAAAGCAAGAATCTTGGTTTAGGCGAGATCCAAAAATGATTTGGCTAGACGCAGCTGATCCTGATTTAACTTCAAGAATACTTGAGATCATTGAAAAAAGTGGAGCTGAAAATGATGATTCCGTTTACTAAAGGGCACGGCACTGGCAATGACTTTGTGTTGGTGTTCGATCCTGATTGCCAATTTGATTTAGATGAAGAGGTAGTTGCTTTAGTTTGCAATCGATCATTTGGAATTGGGGCTGATGGGTTAATTAGAATCACGAAAAAAGACGGAGTTTGGTTTATGGATTACCGAAATGCCGATGGAACTATTGCTGAAATTTGCGGAAATGGCACTAGGGTGATGGCTAAATATCTAGTACTGAACCATTTAGTTGATGGACCTACATTTGAAATAGGAACTCGCGCTGGATTAATTCCAGTCATTAGTAAGCATGACGGCAGTTTTACAGTTGAGCTTGGTCCAGTTATAAATTTAAATGAAAAAGTATTGGTTGAAGTTGGTGACAATCAATTACAGGGAAATGTGCTAAGCGCTCCAAATCCTCACGTGGTGACAATAGTTTCTAACTTGGAGAATTTAGGAAACTTGCTTGATTCCCCGAAACATTTGCCAACTCCGATATTGCCCCAAGGTGCTAATTTTGAGTTTGTTCAGATAATTTCAGCTAGTGAAGTCAGTATGCGAGTTTTCGAACGTGGCGTAGGGGAAACTCTCTCTTGTGGCTCAGGCGCATGTGCGGTAGCTGTTTTCCTACAACAGTCGTTGAATTTTGATTCACCAATAACTATTAATGTGCCAGGAGGAAAACTGATACTTGAGCCGATTCCAGAAAACAAAGTTAAACTAACAGGCCCAGCAAAACTAGTTGCTTGGGGAGAAATTGATATTGAGGCTTTACGTAATAAATGACAGATTCCCAATTTATCCCTGATGATTCAGAGATTACTGAAGGGCAATTACAACTTCAGGACAGATCATCATTAAGGCGTGTACCTGGACTTTCAACGGAATTACAGGACATTACCGAGGTTGAATATCGTCAGGTACGTCTTGAAAAAGTGGTGTTAATTGGCGTTTGGACAACAGGAACTTTGATTCAGGCCGAGCGCTCAATGCGTGAACTTGCCCAATTAGCGCAAACGGCGGGTGTGATTGTGCTGGATGGATTAATTCAGCGTCGCGATCGGCCAGATCCAGCAACTTATATAGGTTCTGGTAAGGCTCAAGAACTAAAAAGAATTGTTGCGCAAACAGGAGCGGATAGCGTTATTTGTGATGGTGAGTTAACTCCAGGTCAACTTCGAAATTTGGAAGATGTAGTCAAGGTTCGTGTTGTTGATCGCACTTGGTTAATTCTAGATATTTTTGCGCAGCACGCCCGAAGTCGAGAAGGCAAGGCACAAGTATCACTGGCACAGATGCAATATATGTTGCCTCGAATTAGAGGTTGGGGAGAAGCATTGAGCCGACAGGGTGCAGGAGTATTGGCTCGCGGACCTGGTGAAACAAAAATTGAAACCGATCGCAGACGAATTAGAGATCAAATGGCCAAGTTACGAAAAGACTTGGCCGCGATGCGAAAAACTCGAGAAGTCCAGCGAACAAGCCGAAGGAAGAGCGCAGTGCCCGCTATAGCGATTGCCGGCTACACCAACGCTGGTAAATCTAGCTTGCTAAACAAGCTCACGGGTGCGGGTGTGTTGGTTGAGGATGCCTTGTTTGCAACTTTAGATCCAACGGTAAGAAAAGTTGCCTTGCCATCTGGTAGGGCTGTAACTGTGACCGATACTGTCGGTTTTGTTCGCCATCTTCCGCACCAATTAGTTGAAGCTTTTCGCTCGACTATTGAAGAGATTTCAGATGCTGATTTAGTTTTACATCTAGTTGATGCAAGTGATGAATCTCCGTTAGCACAATTAAATGACGTTCGTGAAGTGTTGGGTGAAGTTGGTACTAATCTTGATAAAGAGTTGGTGGTGATAAATAAGATTGATGCAGTTGACACTCAAATGATAGTAACACTCAAAAAATTGATTCCAGATGCCTTGTTTATTAGCACACAAACCGGTGCTGGAGTTGAAGATCTACTAGTTGAAATTGAATCGAGACTCGTGCAAAATGATGTTGCTATTGACTTAGTTTTACCTTATGCCGCACAGAACCTTATTGCTCGTGCGCACGAGATAGGTACCGTTAACAAACTGGAGCATCTGGAATCAGGAACACATATCATTGCAACGGTACCGTTAGTCCTGGCCAATCAAATGCGAGAGACAATTAAGAAATGACGACCAAAAAACTTTCCGTTAATGAACTATTGGATATTGCAGTATCAGCAATTGGAGGAACTTCGCGCCCAGGGCAAATCGAAATGGCTGAGGCAGTTTCAGTTGCATTAAATGAACGAAAACATCTTTTAGTTCAAGCTGGAACTGGTACGGGTAAGTCTCTAGCGTATCTGATACCCGCAATATTGCGCGAAAAAACAGTTCTTATTGCAACTGCAACTTTAGCTCTACAGCGGCAACTAGTTGAGCGAGATTTACCAAGAATTATTCCTTCCTTGGCTAAGGTTTTAGGTCGAGATATTAGTTACGGAGTTTACAAAGGAAAAGGCAACTATATTTGTTTGCAAAAAATGAATACTACATTGCCTGATCCTGATTCAGATATGTTAATTGAGGTCGGTACATTATCTGTAGATGCAAAGAAACTTAGGCAATGGGTTGAGAGCCCAGGTTCAACTGGTGATCGGGATGATGCACCCACAGTGGATAGACGCGTTTGGCTAGCACATTCCGTTAGTGGCAGAGAATGCGTGGGAGCAGACATCTGTGTGTATAGTGATAAATGTTTTTCTGAGTTAGCAAAATTAAAGGCAAATGAATCAGATATTGTGGTTACTAACCACGCACTTTTAGCAATTGAAATTGTAGATAAGCACCCTATTTTGCCAGAACGAGATGCAATTATTCTGGATGAGGGACATGAATTTATAGATCGAACAACTCAAGCTGTTGCTGAGGAAATTACTCCCAATATGGCTAATCGAGCAGCATTACTTGCCCGTCGTCACCTTCCAGGCAAACACGCAGATCAGTTAACAGATGCCTGCACAAACTTTGCTGAAGTTGTATTGGATTTTCAAATTCGAAGTCAAGCAGGAGAAGAAGATTCAGGCAACAGACTGGCTGAACTGTCATCTGATTTGTTTCAGGCTATCTCACTAGTTCGAGATACAGCAACTGACTATTTATCCGCACTATCAAGCGATAACGAAATTTCAGACATGGATTTAATGGCTGAGCGAGCCAGAGTGAAAGGTGCAGTAACCGAAATTTCAACTACCTGTAGCAAGTTAATTAAAGCAAATGAAAAAGATGTTATGTGGTTTGACCCAAATACTCCAGCACTCAGATTGGCACCATTATCGGTGTCAGATGTTTTGCAGCGCAATATGTTCAATGAAACACCAGTAGTAATCACAAGCGCAACCCTTACCGTGGGTGGAAGTTTTGAAACAACTGCAGCAGGATTTGGTTTATTTCGGGGTAAAGAAAATGATGAACAGTCAGAATCTGATTTCAATACGCTAGATGTTGGCTCACCATTTGATTTTGCAAGTCAGGGGATGTTGTATCTTCCTAAGCATCTACCAGAGCCAGGTCGCGACGGAATATCAGAAGAAACAATTGAAGAATTAGCTGATTTAGTAATTGCGGCAGGTGGAAGAACTTTGGCTCTTTTTTCTTCTTGGCGAGCAGTGGAAGCAGCTTCTGAAAATTTGCGATTGCGGTTGCAGGCTTACCCAGAAATAAAGTTGCTAATCCAGCGAAAAGGTGATGCTGTAGGTCCGCTAGTTGAAAAATTTTCAGTGAACACTAAATCTGTGCTTTTAGGGACTATAAGTCTTTGGCAAGGAGTGGATGTACCCGGTGAATCTTGTTCACTAGTTGTAATTGATCGAATTCCCTTTCCACGTCCAGACGATCCAATAGTTTCAGCGCGGGCAGCAAGAGTTGAAGAGCTAGGTGGAAATGGATTTATGTCTGTGTCTGTACCAAAAGCCGCCTTGCTACTGGCGCAAGGAGCTGGGCGCCTAATAAGATCAACGACCGATCGCGGTGTAGTTGCAATTTTGGATAGCCGAATAACTACCAGAAGATATGGATCGGTGTTGCTTAAATCAATGCCAGACTTTTGGCGCACGCAAGAAAAAACGGTTGTGCTTGAATCATTATCGAGATTAGATAAAAACTATTCGGATAGCTGACATCTTGGGCACAAACCAAATATTTCCACCTGATGTTCCACTTGATTGAATCCATACTTTGCAGCAAGTTGGGCAGCCCAACTTTCAACTTCGTCAGCATGCAGCTCCTCCGCTGCTCCACAGATTCGACAAACGAGGTGGTGGTGATGATGTTTGGTTTGGCAAGCTCGAAAAAGCATTTCTCCCGATTGGTCACGCACTACATCTACCAACCCTGCTTCAGCCATAGATTGCAGCGTGCGATAGACAGTTGCTAATCCGATTGCTTCACCTGCATCTCCCAAATGCTGATGCAAGGACTGCGCTGATATGAATCCATCTAAATTGGTCAATAAATTACTAATCACCTGACGTTGTTTGGTATTTCTAAGCGAAGCCATCGGTTACCTTTTTTCGTTGAATCAAATTCAGGATAAATACTAGTATCGCTATAATCGTAAATATACCTAAAGCAGTAAGAACAATTGAACTACCTGGCGGCACATCAATGTAGTAAGAAAACACCAGCCCGATGATTGCAGATACCCAACCAATAATCGAACCTGCAATGGCTGTTTGTCGAAAAGATTTTGCAAACTGCTGAGCGGATACAACTGGAATAATCATTATTGCACTTACCAATAGTAATCCAACCGCACGCATTCCTACAGTTACTGTTACAGCAGAAAGAGTGGCAATAAGTCCTGAGAGGAAATTCAAACGCAATCCCTGAACGTGGGCGTGCTCTGGATCAACAGAAACAGCCAGTAGTTGCCGTCCAAACATTGCCACGGTAAAGGCAATACCCAAACCAAGCAGCACTACCGCGATTAGATCTGACTGAGATACCGTGGTTAATGATCCAAACAAGTAACTAGAAAGTGTGCTACCAGCTGAGCCGGTGCGAATTGATGTAAGCAGTACTCCGCCAGCAATACCACCATAGAAAATTATTGAGAGCGCTGTATCGCCGGCAATTTTTGATTTCGCTCTTAAGTATTCAACCAATATCGCACCACAAAGAGCGGCAACAAGTGCGCCCCAAATTGGAGCTTGACCAGTTAGAACTGCAATTCCTATTCCAGTTAAGGCAATATGCCCAATGCCATCTCCGAGTAAAGCAAGCCTTCGTTGCACTAAAAAGATTCCTACAAGAGGTGCGGTGAGTCCAACAATCGAGGCGGCCAATAGCGCAAACTGCATAAATTGATAATCCAAAAAATCCAACACACTCATATGGCAATCCCCGCTTGATCAGAGTTCGGATGTTGATGATGTTGATCAGTGTGTTGGTGGTGCCGATCTAGCGGTATGCCATCGTACTTAATTTTTCGATTTTCTAACTCAATTACTCTAGTAAACAAGCCATCAAGGTCAGATAATTCGTGTGAAACAACGACCATTGAATATCCTGCCTGCTTAAGTTCTTTAAGTAGAATTACAACTGAAATCACACTCTCACGATCTAAACCGGCCAATGGTTCATCAAGCAGTAACAAATCAGCCTGAGAAACAAGAGCTCGAGCAATAAGTGCGCGCCTTAATTGCCCACCTGAGAGAGAGGAATATTTGTATCGTTGTTGCTTGCTCAATCCGACCGAATCTATTGCTTCGAAAACTTGTTTTCGCTCGAGCCTTGAAGCCCCCCAATAACTAGAGCGATTTGTTAGGCCGGCACTAACTAACTCAAAAACCGTTAGCGGGATTAATGAAGTTGGTGGAGCAAACTGTGGTACTAGTGCAATTCCACTTTGAGAATCGTGCCCCGCACATATCTTTACTAAGCCACTACTTAATGGAATCAAATCAACCAATGCCTGTAGCAACGTTGATTTACCTGAACCATTAGCCCCAAGTAGCGCAACGGTTTCGCCATGATTAATCTCAAGAGTTATTTCATGAAGCACCGATCTACCACTGCGCTCAACACATAATTGATGTGCTGCAACTAGTGGTTTTTCTGTTAACGACAACCGAGCCCCTGGCTTAGATTAAGCAAATTCTGTTGCATTTCAGTCAAATAATCCAGACTTGCTGGTTTGAGTTCAATTGGATTCAAAACCAGTACACCAACTTTAAGTTCTTTAGCTAAAATATTTGCAACTGCTGGATTTGCGTTTTCTTCAGTGAAAACAGCCGAGACTTTCTTTTCTTTCGCTATTGCGATGATTTCACTTATTCGTGCGGCACTAGGTTCACTTTCTGGATCTAATCCAGCAACCGCTATCTGCTCTAAATCATATGCTTTAGCCAAGTAGCCAAATGCTTCATGACTTACCACCATAGTTTTGCTCTGGCATTGAGATAATTCATCTCGATAATCGACATCAATTTGAGTTAGATTCTGTACGAGGCTTTGATAATTATCTGAAGTTTCAGTTGCACAATCATCACTTAAGTTATTGATTACTTCTTTAATTAGATTAGCTGCAGTGATAGCTCGATTTGGATCTAACCAAAAATGAGGATCTAACGACTCTTCACCAGAGCTCTTTTCATGATCTGTCTCACCTTCATGGTCATGATCTGTCTCACCTTCATGGTCATGATCTGTCTCACCTTCATGGTCATGATCTGTCTCACCTTCATGGTCATGATCTGTCTCACCTGAATGATTGTGACTGTGTGTTTCTCCAAGTATGGGATCGATAAGTGGAAGCAAGTCAAGAACGTCAGCAGTAGTATTTGCAACCGCATCATCAAAAGATATCTGAAAGCCACTTACGGAAATAATCAAATCAGCATCAATGATTGCAGCTGTTTGAGCTGGTGTTAATTCCAAGTCGTGCACATCGCCACCAGCGGGGGTTAGATCATTAACTACTGCGCAATCTCCGGCCAATTGACTACTAAGCCAGGCAATTGGAAATGCTCCAGTAACGATTTGAGGTAATTCTTCTTTGACCTGCTCTGGTGTTTCAGTTGAACTGCAGCCAACCAGAATGACAATTAGGGAGAAAAGCGAAATCAGTTTCTTCATGAGAACCATTCTCACCTATTTGAGAATGGTTGTCAACTAGCTACATCTTGCGAAGAACTGCCACCACAATGCCCATAATCCTTGCCTGATCGCCGTCGATTGGTTGATAAGCAGAATTCTGTGGCAGTAACCAAACCCCATCAGTTGATTTCTTGAATGTTTTAACTGTCGCTTCTTCGTCAATTAGGGCAGCGACAATATCGCCATTGTTCGCAGTGTTTTGGCTTCGGATCACAACCCAATCACCATCACAGATTGCGACATCAATCATTGAATCACCCTTAACACGCAGCATGAAGTTATCTCCACTCCCAACTAGCTCTGAGGGTAAAGGCAGCACCATCTCAACTGATTCCTCAGCCAAGATTGGACCACCCGCAGCAATC
>Ga0169931_10001394_pt1 | contig 39817 bp, 37 predicted proteins | sample Kivu_15m_20L_FD_129675 | JGI IMG/M metagenome (GOLD analysis project Ga0169931, IMG submission 129675) | Freshwater microbial communities from Lake Kivu, Western Province, Rwanda to study Microbial Dark Matter (Phase II) - Kivu_15m_20L... | ecosystem: Environmental > Aquatic > Freshwater > Lake... | reverse complement strand
GCGATCACTCGGGCACCTGCGTCCCCGGTTGCCAGGACAAGGTCGATGGTGGTGCCGGGGGAGAGCAGATCAGCCGCTTCGGGGTCGGCCAGGCGCACCGGCACGGTGTGGAGTCCGTCCGTGCGTGGGCCGCTCGTGACGAATCTGCTCTCGGTCACGGGCTCGCCCGCGCCGATGCCGGCAGCGATGGTGCGCCCCACGGCATCGTCGAGTGTGGTGGCGGTGCCGGGCGCGATGTACGCCGCGGGCATCTCGGTGATCGACACGTCGTCGGCCGTGAGGGTCGTGCCCGGGGGTAGGTCGGCAGAGGCGACGACGACTCCCGTCGTATCCAAGCCGGAGGGTCTGAGGGTTGCCAGGGCCAGGAGCACGCACAGGCCGGCACTCGCCGCGGCAAGCGGCCGTCGGAAGCGGTGGATGAATAGTCGCGCAGGGGTCACGCACCGACCGTAGGCGTCGGCCGAGATCGATGTCGCGCGTCGTCCACAGGGGATTGCGCAGCGGAGCCGATCAGCTGCTGGACGAGCTTGATGACGAGCCGCCGCCGGATGACGAGCCGCCGCTGGACGAGCTGCCGGAGGACGAGCCGCTACCGGATGAGCTGGACGACGAGCCGCCGCCGGATGACGAGCCGCCGGATGACGAGCCGCCGCCGCCGCCGGATGACGAGCCGCCGCTGGACGCCGAGCCGCCGCCGGATGACGAGCCACCACTGGCGGATGCAGCATCGGCTTTGCGCGCGTCGTTGCGGTAGAACCCCGAGCCCTTGAACACGACACCCACGTTGCCGAAGAGCTTGCGCAGTGCGGCGCCGCACTCCGGGCACGTGGTCAGCGGATCGTCGCTGAAGGACTGCACCGCCTCGAGTTCGTGACCGCAGCCGGTGCACGCGTACTGATACGTGGGCACTCGAACCTCCTAGGGGGACCACCAAGGCTAGCACTCACCGGTGCTGAGTGCTAAGCGAGCGGGTGCTGACGACCCAGCGATCGGCGGGTTGGGCGCTCAGCGATCGGCGGGTTGGGCGAGCCCCTCCACTCAAGATGTGGTGGCCCCCACAACAGACGCGGCCGAACTTTGGGCGGATACGGCCGTCTATGGGCACTATCCGCCCAAAGTTCGGCGCGGACGGCGGCCCCAACGTCATGGCGGCGCGGCCACGGACGTGACTGGACCGTCCGTGCCTGGGGATGAGCCGGGGTGATCGGGTCCGGACGCGGGTAGGGTCCACATCGTGACCATCCTCGTCGAGCATCTCGGCAAGTCCTTCGGCAATGTCCGCGCCGTCGATGACCTGTCCTTCACCGTCCCCGACGGTGTTGTCACGGGCTTCCTCGGCCCCAACGGGGCCGGCAAGTCCACGACCATGCGCCTCATGTTGGGGCTGGATCGCGGTGAGGGCCGCACCGTCTTCGACGGCAAGCCCCTGCGCGACCACGAGCACCCGAGCCGGGTGGTCGGCACTCACCTCGATGCGCGGCCTTTCCTGCCCGGCCGCACCGCCCGCGACCACCTACGGATGTTGGCGACCGAAGCCAGGCTGCCGGAGTCGCGCATCGACCACGTGCTTGCCATGGTGGGCCTCGCCGAGGTGGCCGACGAGCGCCCGAAGTCCTTCTCCCTCGGCATGGCCCAGCGCCTGGGCCTGGCGGGTGCCGTGCTTGCCGAGCCACACGCCCTCATGCTCGACGAGCCGGCCAATGGACTCGACCCCCAGTCAATCCAGTGGCTGCGGGAGTTCCTGCGCCACTACGCCGCCGAGGGTCGCGCCGTGCTCGTGTCAAGCCACCTCCTGTCGGAGATGCAGCTCATGGCCGATCACGTCGTCGTCATCGCGCGCGGCCGACTCGTCGCCGACGGCACGATCGACGAGCTCGTGTCGCAGCGCAGCGACGTCGTCGTCCGCTGCACCGATCCAGCCCGCTTGGCCTCCCTCCTGAGGTCCGCGGGAGGCACGGTGGCTGAGGAGGGTCAGGCACTCGGGGTCGTCGGCCTCACGACCGACGAGATCGGCCACCTGGCCTTCGATGGCGGCGTCACCGTCTTGGAGCTGGCCACGCGCAAGGCGAGCCTCGAAGAGACCTTCATGCAACTCACCGGAGACGGTCAGCAGTACGCGTTCGGGGAGGCATCATGACCGGGGCGCTGCGCTACGAGTGGGTTCGCATCAGCACGGTGCGCTCGACCTGGGCCCTCATCGGCCTCGCCATGCTTGTCCCCGCTGGCCTTGCGCTCTTCGTCGCGTGGCTCGTGGGCAGCCTCGGCTCCGAGGCCGGCGGGCCTCCCGACGGCGAGGCCGGAGGGCTCGCCGGCTTCCTGCCGCTCACCGCGGCCGTCCTGTGCGCCATCGGTGCAGCCGCCTTCGGCCAGGAGTATCGACACGGCTTGATCCGCATCACCCTCGCGACCTTCCCGCGACGTACGCCGATCTTCATCGCCAAGGTGCTCATGGTGGCCATGGTGATCGTCATCGCGGCGATCCTCGCCATCACGACGATCGTCCTCGCGCAGGCGCTGGGCGGAGTCATCGCCGGGACCGGTGCGGTCTGGGACGAGACGGCCTGGGGTGCGTCGGGCGTGCGGGCGGTCCTCTACATCGTGCTCTTCGTCCTCATCGCTCTCGCCATTACTGCGCTCACGCGCAACCAGCCGGTGGGGATCATCGCCCCCATCGTGCTGGCCGTGCTGGTCGAGCCCATTGTGAGCGCCATCGCGTTCGTGCAGGGGTGGACCTGGATCGACTGGGTCCTGCCCTTCTCCGGCGGCGCCGCCGCGGTCTCGACGGACGGTGCGGAGGCCTGGGGACACCTGGCGATCTTCGGATGCTGGTTCCTGGTGATCGCGATTCCCGCCTGGGTCCTCTTCGTGCGACGCGACGCCTGATCGATGTCCGTCGCGCGATCGCGCGCTGATGGGCGCATGCAGGGCCGGGCGCTTCTCGCGGTGGCAGCCGGAGGTGCTCTCGGCGCGATGGCGCGCTACGCCATCGATCTGATGGCCGATCGACAAGGCGTCGCACTGCCGTGGGCCACGCTCACGATCAACCTCGTCGGATCCTTGCTCATGGGGCTGCTCGTCTCCTATGTGCTCACCCATCCTGGCCGCCACCTCCTGTGGCGTCCCTTCCTCGGGGCGGGAGTGCTGGGCGGATTCACGACCTTCTCCGCCTTCGCCGGCGACGCCGTGCTCCTCGCGGATGAGGGTGCGTGGGCAGCGAGCGCGGCGTACGTCGCCGCGACCCTCGCCGGCGGGCTCCTCGCTCTGTGGGCCGGCTACGAGATGGGGCATGCGTTACGTCGACGGAGGCCGGTCACATGACGGCGTTCCTCCTCGTGGCCGTCGGCGGCGCACTCGGTGCTGTGGTGCGTTATGTGCTCGTTACCCACTGGTCTGCCCGTTTCCCGTGGTCGATCCTGGTGGCCAATCTCGCGGGTTCCTTCGGGCTCGGGCTCCTGCTCGGGTCCGCGATTCCCGGACTGCTGCTCTTTGCCGGAGTGGGCTTCTGCGGTGCACTCACGACCTTCTCGACCTTCGCTCTCGACACGCTCGTCCTGGTGCGCGAGGGCCGTGTCGCGGCGTCCGCCGGCAACGTCGCTGCGTCGCTCGCCGGCAGCGTGATCGCCGTGATCGCGGGAATGGCGTTGGTCGGCGCGATGGGTCTCTAGCGCGCGATGCAATTGATCGTGCGCGTCGGAGTCACGATGGTGTGCACCCGCATGTCGTGTTCCTGCGTGGGGATGCGATCGATGACATCGCAGTCGCCGACGATAGCGACGATGGCCACATCGCGCAGGCCTGACAGCACCCGGTCGTAGTAGCCGCCACCCTTGCCCAGCCGGTCGCCCTGAGCGGTGACCGCCAGCGCGGGGATGAGCATGGCGCGCAGCGGCAGGAGATCCACGGCTGCGCCCGTGGGCTCCGTGATGCCCATCGATGACACCGTCGCGTCAGGAGAGTCCACCACCCACTCCAGGTGCTCCCCGTGCACACGCGGCAGCAGCACCTCGTATCCCGCAGCCACCAGCCGCTGGCGCAGCTCGCCCGTGTCGGGCTCCGTCCCGTATGACGCGTAGCAGGTGACCCGGCTCGGCCCCGGAAGCCTCTCGAGGAGTCCCATGGCCCGATCGGCCAGGACGCGAGGGTCCGGACAGTCAGCTGACCGTCGACGGGCTCGGGCCTCGGCCCGGGCGGCCGCCTTGGCAGCCGATGCATCGGTGTCGGAGGTGCTCACGCGAGCATTCTCCTAGGGTGTCCCCATGCGCGTGACGACGGCGGTCATCCCTGCAGCCGGTCTCGGCACGCGATTCCTCCCGGCCACCAAGGCGACACCCAAGGAAATGCTCCCCGTCGTCGACAAGCCGGCGATCCAGTACGTCGTCGAGGAGGCGGTCGCGGCCGGCCTCGATGACGTGCTCTTCGTGACCGGACGCAGCAAGCGCCCGCTCGAGGACCACTTCGATCGCAACCTCGAGTTGGAGGCGGCGCTCGAGGCCAAGGGCGATGCCACGCGGCTGCTCAGCGTGACCGAGTCCAACGATCTCGCGCGCATCCACTACGTGCGTCAGGGCGATGCCCTGGGCCTGGGGCATGCGGTCCTCATGGCCGAGCGCCATGTCGGCGACCATCCCTTCGCCGTGCTGCTCGGCGATGACCTGATCGACCCGCGCGATGCGGTGCTCCAGCGCATGATCGCGGTGCGCGACGAGCTCGGCGGCTCCGTGCTGTGCCTGATGGAGGTCCCGCGCGATCAGATCTCGCTCTACGGCTGCGCCGCCGTGTCCCCCGCAGGCACCGACTCCGTCGTCCGAGTGACCGACCTCGTGGAGAAGCCGGATGTCGATTCCGCCCCGAGCTCGCTCGCTGTCATCGGCCGCTACATCCTCGACCCCGAGATCTTCTCCGTCCTCGCGCGCACGCCCCCTGGGCGCGGGGGAGAGATCCAACTCACCGATGCGCTGCGCGAGCTCGCGCTGGCGGGCCGGGTCCACGGCGTGCTCTTCCGCGGGCGTCGCTACGACACCGGTGACCGCTTGTCCTACCTCCAGGCCGTGATCCAGCTTGCCCTCGAGCGTGATGACCTCGGCCCCGCCTTGCGCGCGTGGCTTCCCAGCGCCCTCGAGGGTGATGCCCGCGAAGGTGGGCAGTGACATGAGGTCGGTCCAAGAACACCAGCGGGTCGTCCTCACCGATGCGAGCCCCCTCCCCGCGACGACCGCCTCGCTGTTGGACGCCGACGGCCTGGTGCTGGCCCAGCCGGTGACGGCGGCCTGGCCGCTGCCCTCCTTTGACAACAGCTCCATGGATGGATACGCCGTACACGCGGACGATCTGGCGGGGGCATCGCCGTCCTCGCCTGTGCGGTTGCCCGTGCGCGGTGACATCGCGGCGGGGCAGGAGGCCGCGGAGCGGCTCGAGCCGGGCACCGCGGTGCGGATCATGACGGGGGCCCCCGTGCCCGATGGCGCCGATGCGGTAGTGCCCGTTGAGTGGACCGACGGGTCCACGGGCGAGGTCACGATCACGGGCTCACCGGATCCCGGTGCCTTCATCCGTCGCCGAGGTGAGGATGTCGCGGCGGGAGAGGTGGTCATCGAGGCGGGCACGGCGATCAACGCGCGGGTGATCGCGCTGCTCGCCGCCGTCGGCCTGGCCGGCATCCCCGTGCACCGCCGACCGCGCGTGGCGGTCATCTCGACAGGCGACGAACTCGTCGACCCGGGTGTCGAGCCGGGTCCCGGCCAGATCGTGGACTCCAACAGCTACATGCTCACGGCGGCCGTGCGCGAGGCCGGGGCGACGGCCGTGCGCGTCGGTCCCGTGCGCGACGACGAAGCCGCTCTGGAGCGCGTGCTCGAAGAGGAGGCCGAGCGCAGCGACCTCATCCTGACCTCGGGTGGGGTGAGCATGGGTGCCTACGACACGGTCAAGGCGGTCCTCACCCGCATGGGCGGTGTGGAATTCGTCAAAGTGGCGATGCAGCCCGGCATGCCTCAGGGCTCCGGACTCGTCGGATCGACGCCGATTGTCACGCTGCCCGGCAATCCCGTGAGTTCCTTCGTGTCGTTCGAGGTCTTCGTGCGACCGCTCATCCGCAGGCTCCTGGGCCATGCGCACTGCGAGCGACCGCGACTGCATGCGATCTGCGCGCGCGATTTCACCTCGCCCGCGGGCAAGACCCAGTTCGCTCGCGTCAGCCTGCGTCTCCACGACGGGCTCGTGCTGGCTGAGCCCGAAGGTGGCCAGGGCTCGCACATCATCGGTGGACTCGCGCGCGCGGACGGGCTTGCGGTGATCCCCGAGTCGGTCACGCATGTTGCTGAGCGCGACGAACTCGTCATCATCGATCTGCGGGGCGGTGCATGATGGCTGACGAGTTCACGCACCTCGACTCCCGTGGCGCCGCACGCATGGTCGACGTCAGCGGCAAGGACATCACCGTGCGCACCGCCACCGCGTCGGGCCGGGTCACCGTCTCGGCGGAGGTCGTGCACCTGCTGCGAGGTGAGGGGGTGCCCAAGGGAGATGCCCTCGGCGTGGCCAGGATTGCCGGGATCCAGGCGGCCAAGCGCACCCCCGACCTCGTGCCGCTGTGCCATCCCCTGGCGATCCACGGTGTCGACATTGCCCTCGATGTGGAGGACTCCGCCGTCCGCATTGAGGCCACTGTGCGCACCGCGGACCGCACCGGTGTCGAGATGGAGGCCCTGACCTGCGTGTGCGTGGCTGCACTCGCCCTGGTCGACATGGTCAAGTCGGTCGATCCCGCAGCCGTGATCGGCGACGTGCGACTGGAGGAGAAGACGGGCGGCAAGCGGGGCCACTGGGTGCGACCGACATGACGCGCGGATGGCCAGCGCGCCTGCGAGAGGGCAGTCTTGAACTCCGCCCGCTGCGCCTGCGCGACGCCTCCGCGTGGCGCGAGGTGCGCACGCGCAATGCCCGGTGGTTGCGGCCCTGGGAGGCGACGCTGCCGATCGCCGAACATGATGCGCCGACGACCTACGCCTCTCTCGTACGCAGGCTCAGGTCTGAGGCGCGCGAGGGTCGCAGCCTGCCCTTCGCACTCGTCGTGGACGGCGCGTTCGCGGGTCAGGTGACCGTCGGTGGCATCTCGCGCGGGTCGCTCCTGTGCGCCTACGTCGGCTACTGGATTGACGAGAGGGTGGCGGGCCGGGGGATCATGCCTACCGCGGTGGCACTGGTCACCGATCACTGCTTCCGCGAGGTTGGTCTCCATCGCGTGGAGATCAACATCCGGCCGGAGAACGCCGCGTCGCTGCGCGTCGTCGAGAAGCTCGGCTTCCGCCCCGAAGGCCTGCGCGAGCGCTACCTGCACATCGATGGCGGCTGGCGAGATCACCTCACCTTCGCGCTGTGCGCGGAGGAGGTGCCCGACGGACTGTTGGCGCGCTGGCGGGCCTCCCGCGTCGCGCCGGGCACCTGAGGCGCCGCGACACGCCGGCGCCCCGGCCTCGATGTCCCCCATTCGGGGAGCAGCGCCACCTAACGTTCATGGATGTGACGGGTCTGATCTATGTGGCAATCGTTGCCTTGTGGGCCGCCGTACTCATCCCGATGTGGCTGCGTCGTCACGACGACGACCAGGCGCGCCGCATCGAGCGACACCGGGTCGCCATGGGCACTCTCGCCCGCATGTCCTCGCGGGCGGACGAGGCCCGCGAGGCGGCCACGCGGCGGCGCAGGATCACCCTGACGGGCACGGCCACGCTCGGCGCTCTCGGCACCGCGGCGTGGGTGGCCGGCTTTGCACCCGGACTCGTCGCGCTGCTGATGTGGTTGCCCTTCGTGGCCTTCCTGCCGGTGGCACTACTGGCCGAGCGCCGAGGGGTGCGCCTCGCAGCCGAGCGGGCGCTTGCCGATGCTCGTGAAAGCGCGCGGACGCAGACACCCGAGGTTGGCGAACCCGCGAGCCCGGCGCCCGCGCCACGTGCGACGCCGCGCGTGCCATTGCCTGCCTCAGCATGGGATGAGGTCTTCGACCAGACCGCCTGAGGACGACACGATCCGCTCGTCGTCGCCCCGCTTCGCTGGTGTAATGTCACCGCCTGTTCGAGGGTGTCCTCGGCCCGAGGGGCCTGGGCCCCACGGGGCTGTAGCGCAGTCCGGTAGCGCACCTCGTTCGCATCGAGGGGGTCAGGGGTTCAAATCCCCTCAGCTCCACGCTGTGGTTGCCCGGGACATCCCTGCGGGTGTCCCGGGCCTTCTTTTCTGGGAATTCCCCCGATGCGCAAGGCCCCACCGCGCGCACGCCGCGCATCCGGGCCGGTGGGCGCCTACCGTAAGCGGCTGAGGAGGTGGCCATGTCCGCTCCGACCCGCGGTGCCCTGGCGGCACTGGGTGCCCTGGCGCTCGTAGGCGGTGGTGTCGTTCTGGCGACCCCGGCTACGGCGGCCGACCGTGTGACCGCATGCCACTGGATTGATCGCGAATACCTGGACACCTACACCTGCGAGAAGCCCGTCGCGTCCGTCGACATGCTGCGGATCGTGGAGTGCTGGAAGTTCCCGCCCTCTGTGCGCACCCACGTGCGCGAGAAGACCGCTGACTCGGACGGGTGGGTCACCAATCCGGCGATCACCGTCAAGACCACCGGCACCTGGGGCTGCACGGGCGATTACCCCTACCGCACGGTCGTGACCATCCCCGGCAGCATGCTCGCAGAGTTGGCGGTGACGCGCGTTCGCCTCACCATGCCCGCGAGCGAGGGCGCGCTTGCTGATGGCACGCCGTACTCCTTCGGCAAGACGACCGTGACCTACGGGGCGTGCGTCATGCCGGAGGGCTCGCTCGACTGGTGCCCGGAGCGCTGACCCCCTAGACCCACGTAGGCATCCACATCCGCCAGGTCCACTGGGCGTAGGGGATGACCTCACCGGTCCAGATCGGGTAGAACCACCACGCTGCCGCCACGACGAGGAGCAGGATGCCCGCGGCGACCCACGTGCCGGCGCGGCGACGGTCGATGGCCGCCCCCGGGGGCCCGACCAGCGCGCCGATCATCATCGCCAAGGCGATGGCGACGTAGGGCAGGAAGACCACCGAGTAGAAGCCGAAGATCGTGCGGTCGAGGTAGAGCAGCCACGGCACCCAGCCAGCGAGCACTGCCAGGAGCACGGCACCCGCCCGCCAGTCGCGTCGCGCAATCCACCGCCAGACGAGATAGAGCAGTGCTACCGAGCCGATCCACCAGATGATCGGGTTGCCCAGGGCCAGCACCTCCGCAGCGCACGAGTCCGCACCGCACCCGGACTCGCCCTGCTCGAAGCTCGCCCAGTAGAAGGACGTCGGCCGCGTCTGCACGAACCAACTCAGGGGATTCGACTCGTAGGAGTGGTCGCTGGTCAGGCCGACGTGGAATTGCCACGCCTCGGAGTGGTAGTGCCACAGCGAGCGCAGGGCCGCCGGCACGAGCGATTCGCTGCCGTCGGCCCATTGGCGACCCCAGCCTCCGTCGGTGAAGAGCCAGCCCGACCACGTCACGACGTAGGTGACCGCGGCAGTCCCGACCATGGCGACGAAGGCAATCGGTGCGCTCCGCAGCACCGTGACCGTCCAGGGGCGTGCAACGCCCAGCCGCCGACGCAGGGAGACATCCCAGATGACCGTCAGCAGTCCGAAGGCCGCGAGGTACCACAGCCCCGACCACTTGACGGCGCAGGCAAGGCCCAGGGCAACCCCCGCGGCCCAACGCCATGGTCGACCGCCCAGTGCCGGGCCCCATGCGTCCAGGGCATCGGATCCCGGGGGATGGGTAGTGAGGCGTCGTCTCACCTGATCGCGGTCAAGCAGGAGGCACCCGAATGCGGCGAGCACGGTGAAGGACAGGACCATGTCGAGCACGGCCGTGCGACTCGTGACGAGATGCATGCCGTCCAGGGCAACCAGCAGGCCGGCGACCGTGCCCACCAGGTCGGAGCGGGTGAGTCGGCGCGCAATCCGTGCCACCATGAGGATCGAGAGGGTGCCGAGGACGGCGACGGCAAATCTCCACCCGAAGGGCGTGACGCCGAAGATCCACTCCCCGCCTGCGATGACCCACTTGCCGAACGGCGGATGGACGACAAAGGAGGGATCGTCCTTGAAGACCTCGATGGTGCGCCAGTTGCCGTCCGACGCGAGGATCAACTCATTGGCGCTGTCATCGAATTGCTGCTCGTACCCGTAGCGCAACAGGGCGAGGGCGTCCTTGGCGTAGTAGACCTCGTCGAAGGCGAAGGCGTCCGGACGGCCCAGGTTGACGAAGCGCACGAGGCCGCCGACAACCATCGCGGCCACGGGGCCGGCCCAGCCGCGCCAGCCCGAGGACGGGAAGGGCGGGAAGAGGCCGGCCGCAGCCTGGGACAGGGCGTGCCCGGTGGGAGCTCCGCCTCCCCCGGCGGGCATCGTGCGGGTCGGCGTTGCCACCGCCCCATGCTAGGCACCGGGGGACTCCCCCGGACTGCGAGGATGTGGCAGTGACCGCTCCCGGTGTGCTGGTGATCGCGGCCACCCCCCTGGGCAACGTGCGTGATGCGAGCGCGCGCCTCGTCGAGGCGCTCGCCACCGCCGACGTCATCGCGGCCGAGGACACCCGGCGCCTGCACCGCCTTGCCCGCGATCTCGGCGTCACCATGTCCGCGGAGGTCGTGTCCCTCCACGACTCCGTGGAGGAGGGGCGCACGAAGGGGCTTGTGGATCGCCTCGAGCGCGGAGGGCGCGTGGTGGTCGTCAGCGATGCGGGGATGCCGCTGGTGAGCGATCCGGGATATCGCCTGGTGCGCGCCTGCATCGATTCACAGATCGCCGTGACCGTGCTCCCCGGGCCCAGTGCCGTGGTCGCCGCACTCGCCGTCTCCGGACTGCCCGTGGATCGCTTCTGCTTCGAGGGGTTCCTGCCGCGCAAGCCCGGCGAGCGACGTCGGCGCATCGAGGAGCTCGCCGGCGAGCGTCGCACGATGATCTTCTTCGAGGCACCTCACCGACTCGCCGCCACGCTGTCGGCGCTCGTCGAGGGGATGGGCGGCGAACGGCCCGCGGCGATCTGCCGCGAGTTGACCAAGACCTACGAGGAGGTACGCCGCGGGACACTCGCGGAGTTGGTCGCGGAGTTGGGCGAGGTGCGTGGCGAGATCACCCTCGTCGTTGGTGGTGCGACGGGTGCGTCGGACACCGGGGACCCCTCGGTCTGGGCGCGAGATGTGGCGGGAATGGAGTCCGATGGCATTGACCGCCGCACCGCGATCGCCACGGTCGCGCAGCATCGTGGTGTTGCGCGACGCGATGTCTATGACGCGGTCGTCCGTGCCAGGGCATCCGCGCGAGAGACCGGAAAGTAGGATCGCCAACCATGGCCGCCTACTACGTCACGACGCCGATCTACTACGTCAATGACGCCCCGCACATCGGCCACGCCTACACCACGACCGCGGGTGACGTCCTCACTCGCTGGCGTCGCCAGCGCGGCGACGACGTATGGTTCCTCTCCGGCGTCGACGAGCACGGCACCAAGGTGCAGCGCGCGGCCGAGGCGGGCGGAGTCGGCCCCCAGGAGTGGGTTGACCGACTTGTCGAGTCCTCATGGCGGCCGGTGCTCGCCACGATCGACGCGGCCAACGACGACTTCATCAGGACGACTGAGCCCCGGCACAAGGAGCGCGTCCAGCTCTTCTGGGAGACGGTCCGTGACAACGGATATGTCTACGAGGCGGACTACGAGGGCCCGTACTGCGTGGGGTGTGAGGAGTTCAAACTGCCCGGCGATCTGGTGCCGGGCGCGGACGGCGAGCAGCTGTGCCCGGTTCACCAGCGACCCGTCGAGATGCTCAAGGAGACCAACTGGTTCTTCCGGCTGTCGGCGTTCACCGATGCGCTCATCGCGCACTACGAGGCCGACCCGTCGGCTATCGAGCCGCAGAGCGCCTACAACGAAGTGATGTCCTTCCTGCGCAACGGCCTGGTGGACATCTCCATGTCGCGGAGCAGCGTGTCGTGGGGCATCGGCCTGCCATGGGATGAGCACCAGGTCGTCTACGTCTGGTTCGACGCCCTTCTCAACTACGCGACCGCCGTTGGGTACGGCGCGCCCGAAGGCTCGTCCGAAGCGGCCCTCTTCGCTGCGGCGTGGCCCGCGGACGTCCACCTCGTGGGCAAGGACATCCTGCGCTTTCACGCGGTCTACTGGCCGGCGATGCTGATGGCGGCCGGGCTGCCCCTGCCGCGCAAGGTCTTCGCCCACGGGTGGCTCCTCGTCGGCGGCGAGAAGATGAGCAAGACGCGTCTCACGGGCATCGCTCCCGAGCTGATCGTCGAGCACTTCGGCTCGGACGCCTTCCGCTACTACTTCATGCGCGCCATCCAGTTCGGCCAGGACGGATCGTTCTCCTGGGAGGACATGTCGGCGCGCTACACCGCCGAATTGGCCAACGGCCTGGGCAATCTCGCGTCGCGGGCCACGGCCATGGTCCAGCGCTATCGCGGCGGCACACTCCCTGCCCCGGGATCCACGACCCCGGCCGAAGCGCACCTGCATGCTCTCCTCGAGCAGGTCGTGGCGGAGACGGACGCCGCGATGTGTGCGCTGGACTTCGCGACGGGGATCTCCGCTGTACGCCGCTTCATCGATGCCGTGAATCTCTACGTCACCGAGCAGCAGCCCTGGGTCGTCGCCAAGGATGACGCGCTGTCCTCCCGGCTCGACACGATCCTCTACACCGTGTGCGAGTCGCTGCGGGCCATTGCCACCCTCTACAACCCCGTCATGCCCAAGTCCATGGCGCTGCTGTGGGAGCAGATCGGCGCGGCCGCCACGCTCGGCCCGATCGCCGATCAGCGCGTGGAACGAGCCGCCGAGTGGGGGCAGCTTCCCGCCGGGGCGACGGTTTCCAAAGGCGCCGTGCTCTTCCCGCGCTTGGACGAGGAGCCGGAGTGAGGGATCGGCCCGGACCCACCGAGCCACTACCGCGTCCGGTCGTGGACACCCACTGCCATCTCGATGTCGTCGACAGGTCACTGGGCGAGTCCCCGTCGCCCGAGGCCGCGCTCGCTCTGGCACGCGAGGCGGGCGTCACGCGGATCGTGCAGGTCGGGTGCGACGTGGAGTCGTCCGCGTGGGCGGTCCGAGCGGCCGAGTCGACCCCGGAGATCATCGCGGCCGTGGCTCTTCACCCGAACGATGTGCCGCGGATCGTCGCACGCGCGGGTCGAGACGGACTCGAGCACGCCTACGCGCGAATCGAGGAGCTTGCGGCCGACCCCGCGACCCGAGCCGTGGGTGAGACAGGGCTCGACTACTTCCGCACGCGTGATAAGTCGGAGCAGGCCCTGCAGCACGAGTCCTTTCGCAGGCACATCGACATCGCCAAGCGACGTGACCGCACGCTCGTCATCCACGACCGAGACGCTCACGCCGACATCCTGCGTATCCTCGACGAGGAGGGTGCTCCCGACCGCGTGGTCTTCCATTGCTTCTCGGGAGACGCGGACATGGCACGGCACTGTGCCGACCGCGGGTGGTTCGCCTCCTTCGCGGGGGTCATCACCTATAAGAACGCCGATGGTCTCCGCGATGCCCTGAGGGCATTGCCGCGCGACCGGATCCTCGTCGAGACAGATGCCCCCTACCTGACGCCCGTGCCCCACCGCGGGGCCGTCAACGCGTCGTATCTCGTCCCCCTCACCGTCCGTGCCATGGCCCAGACGCGCGGTGAGCAGCTCGATCAGGTGTGTGCTGACCTGTGGGACAACGCCATGAGCGCCTTCGGCGAGTGGTAGCGGTGGATGGGCTTCTCGGCGCCGGCGAGGTGCGCGCGATCGCCGAGCGGTGGGGGATCCGACCGACGAAGCAGTGGGGCCAGAACTTCGTCGTCGATGCCAACACCGTGCGCCGCCTCGTGCGTCTCGCCGGAGTCGGTGACGCAGATGTCGTCCTCGAAGTCGGTCCGGGCGTCGGCAGCCTCACCCTCGGCCTCCTGAGCGCCGGTGCCACGGTCGTGGCGGTAGAGATCGATCCCGTCCTCGCCGAGGCGCTCCCGGACACCGTGGAGCGCCACCTCCCCGATGCGATGGAGCGGCTCGAGGTGATCGCCGGCGATGCGCTCGCGCTCACGGCCCTGCCCGTGGCCGCTGATGCGCTGGTGGCCAACCTGCCCTACAACGTGGCCGTCCCCGTCGTCCTGCACCTGCTCGAGGTGATTCCGTCGCTACGCCGCGGCCTGGTGATGGTGCAGTCGGAGGTCGCTGATCGCCTGGTAGCACCGCCCGGGAGCAGGACCTACGGCGTGCCGTCGGTGAAGCTCGCGTGGTTTGCCGCGGCCGAGCGGGCGGGGGCAGTCCCTGCGAGCGTCTTCTGGCCGGTGCCGCGGGTCGAGTCGGGATTGGTCGCATTCCGACGACACGAGCCCCCGTCCTGCACGGCGTCGCGCGCTGAGGTCTTCGGGGTGATCGATGCCGCCTTCGCCCAGCGTCGCAAGACCCTGCGTGCTGCCCTCGCGGGATGGGCCGGCTCGGCGGCGAACGCCGAGCGCGTCCTGGTGGCGGCCGGAGTCGATCCGGCGGCCCGTGGCGAGAGCCTGGATGTCGGAGCCTTCGCCCGCATCGCCAGTGCTCGCGCTGTCGTCTAGGGCGGAGGGCACCGGGTACTGTCCCCCCGTGGTGTCGGTTCGCGCGCTTGCGCCTGCCAAGATCAATCTCAGCCTGCGCGTGCGCGCATTGCGCCCGGACGGCTATCACGAGATCACGACTGTCTTCCAGGCCGTGTCGCTCACCGACGAGGTGACCGTGAGCGAGGGTGACCCGGGCACCGGGTTCACGGTCGTCGTCTCCGGGGACCAGGCCGGGTTGGTGCCGAACGGGGACGCCAACATCGTGTGCGTCGCGGCACGAGCACTGGCCCATCACGCGGGCCGTGCAGCCCCGGACATCGTCATCGGCATCACCAAGTCGATCCCGGTCGCGGCGGGCATGGCCGGCGGCAGCGCAGATGCCGCAGCGACGCTTGTCGCCCTGAGGCGACTGTGGGGCTTGGACGCCCCTGATCCCACGCTTGCTCAACTCGCCGCGGGCATCGGCTCCGATGTGCCGTTCTCGCTCATGGGTCAGATTGCGCGCGGCACGGGGCGCGGTGAGAAGCTCACCCCCGTGCTCTCCGACGCGCAGCTGCACTGGGTCGTGGCGCTGAGCGAGGAGGAGCTGTCGACCCCCTCGGTCTACGCCGAGTGGGACAGGCTCGCGCGCGATGGGCGGCTTGCCCCAGCAGCAGACGACGATGCCGACGACACGGAGCTGCTGCGCGCGTTGCGAGGCGGGGACCCGCGCGCGATCGCTCGCCATCTCGTCAACGACCTCGAGCCGGCCGCGCTCGCTCTGCGGCCGCGCCTGCGCGGGGTGCTCGACGCCGGGGCCGAGCTGGGGGCGCTTGCCGGATTGGTCTCCGGGAGTGGCCCCACGTGCGTGTTCCTCGCCGAAGACCGTGAGGGGGCCATTGCCCTGGCGGCCGAGATGGCCGGGACTGGCTTGGTGCGAGGCGTGCGGCACGCCGTCGGTCCCGTGCCCGGAGCCCGCGTCGCTTCCTGAAGGAGAGTCGCGGTCAGGCTTGCGCGGATCGGGGCTTGGGCTCGAGGTGCGCCAGGCCGTTCCATGCCAGGTTGACCAAGTGCGCCACGACCTCGTCCTTGCGCGGCTTGCGTACGTCGAGCCACCACTGTCCGGTGAGAGCGGTCATCCCGACGAGCATCTGGGAGTACATCGGCGCAAGCCTCGTGGGTAGCCCGTGGGCCTTGAACTGCTCGGCCAAGAGATGCTCTACCTGACCGGCGACATCGACGATGAGGCTGGCGAACGATCCCGTCTGCTGCGAGACCGGGGAGTCGCGCACGAGGATCTGGAAGCCATCGGGCTGAGACTCGATGTAGTCGAACAGCGCCATTCCCGCCTGCTCGAGGAGTTGGCGTGGGTGCGTTCCTTGGAGCGCGCTGCTGATCATCGTGAGGAGTTGATTCATCTCGCGATCCACGACGACGGCGTAGAGGCCCTCCTTGCCGCCGAAGTGCTCGTAGACGACCGGCTTGGAGACTCCCGCGGTCGCTGCGATCTCCTCGACGGTGACGGCTTCGAAGCCCTTGTCGGCAAAGAGGCTGCGCCCGACGAGGATGAGCTGCTCTCGGCGTTCGCGGCCGGACATGCGCATGGCGGAGCCGATCTCTCGTCGCCGGCGCTACGAGGCGGCCGGGGCGGCTGTCTCCGCCTCAGGGGTCCAGCCTCGGATACGTCGGCGCTGTGCCGGATCCTTCAGCTTGGCTGCCAGGCGTGCCGGACTCGGCCAGCGGACGTCGCGTGCGAGCCGCATGCGCTCCATCGCTCGGATGACTCCGGCGCTGACATCAATCTGTCCCCGGAGCACACCGTGGCGGGCAGCGGTCGGCTCGGCGTGGTGCAGGTTGTGCCACGACTCGCCCAGTGAGGGCAGCGCGAGCCAGCGGTTGTTGGTTGCGTTGTCGCGGGTGCGGAAGGGGCGCTGCCCGAAGACGTGGCAGATCGAGTTGATCGACCAGGTGATGTGGTGCACGAGGGCGATGCGCACCAGGCCCGCCCAGAAGAGCGCCGTGAGCGCTCCCTGCCAGGACCAGGTGATGAGACCGCCGAGGATCGCCGGGGCGAGGATCGTCGACACGACGATCCACGGGAAGTAGCGCGAGACCCGCTGTAGCGCAGCGTTGGCCCGGATGTCGGGGGCGTAGCGCTCGATGGATGTCTGCTGACCGTCGAAGAGCCAACCCACATGGGCGAAGACAAGCCCCTTGGCGACCGCCCGGCGGGAAGTGCCGTAGCGCCAGGGGCTGTGCGGATCTCCATCCTCGTCGCTGCGCGCATGGTGGCGCCGGTGGTCGGCCACCCACTGGTCCAACGACCCCTGCACCGCCGTGGAGCCGGCCACCGCGAGGGTGACCGACACCCACGTCGGAGCCTTGAACGATCCATGCGTGAAGTGGCGATGGAAGCCCACGGTGATGCCCCCGGCAGCGATGACGTAGAAGACGGCGGCGAGTGCGAGATCGGTCCATCCGAGCCACCCGCCCCAGGCAACGGGGATAGCGAGGGCCACGGCGACGAGCGGGACGGCGACAAAGATGCCGATGGTCGTGCGCATGCCGCGAGCCATCGGCTCGGTCACGGGGCGTCCCGATGCGTCGTGCTCCTCGATGATTGCCGTCATGACCGCTCCCTGACCTGTGCCGTGTCTCCCGGAGGCTGAACCTACGCTACCGTAACCTACGGTTGCGTAACCTGTCCAGGTCGGGGCCGCGGGGCTACCCTGCGAGACTTCGCCCGTGGCCCGGCAGGGTCACCATCCCGGCTCGTCCAATGGCAGGACAAGAGACTTTGGATCTCTGAATGGGGGTTCGACTCCCTCGCCGGGAGCCCCTGTGCGACGGGGTAGGGTGCCGACGTCGGCTGCCCTGTGGGGCAACCCTTCTCGTGGAGGTCCGTGAGCGGTGACGACGCAGGGACCGATCGTGATTGTCCTCGCTGCCGGTGAGGGCACGCGCATGCGATCCGCGACGCCCAAGGTGCTGCACGCGATTGCCGGACGCACGCTGATCGGCCACGTCCTCGAGGCAGCATCGGCCGTCGATCCCTCGCACGTCGTCGTCGTCATCGGACACGGCCGCGAGCGCGTGCTCGAGCACCTGGAGGAGATCGCGCCCTGGGTGGACACGGTCGTGCAAGAGGAGCAGCGGGGCACCGGTCACGCGGTGCGCATCGCGCTCGCTGCCCTCGCCTCCGCCCATGCACTCGCGTCCGCGCCCATCGTCGTGCTCAGCGGCGACACCCCGCTCCTCACCGGAGCGACCGTGCGCGAACTCGTCGGTGCGCACCTGCGCACCGGAGCGGCCGCCACGCTGCTCACCGCAGTTCTGGGCGATCCCACGGGCTACGGTCGCGTGGTGAGGGCCGGCAACGGCTCAGTGGAGTCGATCGTCGAGCATCGTGACGCTTCCGAGGACGTCCTGAACATCAGTGAGATCAATGCCGGCATGTATGCGTTCGACCCGGCACGGCTCACGCCCGCCCTCCAGCGCCTCACGACTGCCAATGACCAGGGGGAGGAGTACCTCACCGACGTCGTGGGCCTCCTGCGCGCAGAGGGCGACCCGGTGGCGGGGCTCATCGTCGAGGATCCCCACGAGATCCTGGGCGTCAATGACCGCGTGCAACTGGCTGGCGCCGCAGCACTCATGCGCGACCGCATCAATGAAGGCTGGATGCGCGCAGGAGTGTCGATGCTCGATCCGACATCGACCTGGATCGACGTCGATGTCGATCTGGCGCCCGACGTGACGATCCTGCCGCAGACGTCACTGCTCGGGCCGACGTCGATCGCCACCGGCGCACGCATTGGACCCGGCACGACGCTGACCTCGTGCGAGGTGGGCGAGGGGGCGACGCTCATCCACACGTGGGCCGAGCTCGCCGTCATCGAGGCCGGAGCCAGCGTCGGCCCCTTCACCTACCTCCGCCCGGGAGCCCGGCTGGGACCCCGTTCCCGTGCGGGTGCCTTCGTCGAGATGAAGAACGCCACCCTGGGGGAGGGCGCCAAGGTTCCGCACCTGTCCTACGTAGGGGACGCGGAGGTGGGGGAGGGGACGAATATCGGTGCGGCGACGATCTTCGTGAACTACGACGGCCAGGCGAAGCACCGCACCGTGATCGGTCGCCATGCCCGCATCGGCAGCGACACCATGCTGGTAGCTCCCGTGACGGTAGGTGACGGGGCCTACACCGCAGCCGGATCGGTGATCACCGAGGATGTGCCCGCGGGAGCGATGGCCGTCGGGCGAGCTCGCCAGCGCAACATCCCCGGCTGGGTGCAGCGCAAGCGTCCCGGCAGCCCGTCAGCTCAAGCAGCAGATGCACAGGAGCAGTCCCCGACTAGCGAGGAGTCGCCGTGAGCGAGTTGACCGTCCCCCCGAGCAAGCGGCTCGTGCTCCTCACCGGTCGTGCCCACCCCGAGCTTGGTCAGGAGGTCGCGGCCCATCTCGGCACCGACCTCTGCCCGGTCGATGCCTACGAGTTCGCCAACGGCGAGATCTTCGTGCGCTTCAAGGAGTCGGTCCGCGGCTGCGACGCCTTCGTCATGCAGAGCCACACCACGCCGATCAACACGTGGATCATGGAGCAACTCATCATGGTCGACGCGCTCAAGCGTGCCTCGGCCAAGCGCATCACCGTGATCGCGCCCTTCTACGGCTATGCCCGACAGGACAAGAAGCACCGGGGTCGCGAGCCCATCTCGGCCCGCCTCATGGCCGATCTCTTCGTGGCGGCGGGTGCGGACCGCCTCATCACCGTGGACCTGCACACCTCCCAGATCCAGGGCTTCTTCGACGGTCCCGTCGACCATCTCTTCGCGCTCCCACTACTCGTCGACCACATTGCGGCTCGGGTCGACCTTGGTCGCGTGACCGTCGTCTCGCCGGATGCCGGGCGCGTCCGTGTCGCGGAGAAGTGGACTGACATCCTCGGGGCACCCCTGGCCATCATTCACAAGCGGCGGGATCCCGACACCCCCAATGAAGTGCGCGTCCTCGAGGTGGTCGGCGATGTGCGCGATCGCATCTGCATAGTCGTCGACGACATGATCGACACCGGCGGCACGATCGTGAAGGCCGCTGACACGCTCTTTGACAATGGTGCCGCCGAGGTGATCGTCGCCGCCACGCATGGCATCCTCAGCGAGCCGGCAGCCGAGCGGCTCCAGGCGTCACGGATCAGCGAGGTCGTCGTGACCAACACCCTGCCGATCCCGCCGGACCGGCAGTTCGAGAAGCTCACGATCTTGTCCATCGCTCCGCTGCTGGCGCAGGCGATCTACGAGGTCTTCACCGACGGCTCGGTCACGCGGATGTTCGAGACCCCCGAGCGGATCCCGGTCACCCCCTGACCATCGGGGCGCTCTGGGTGACGCGGCCCCGCCAGCCCCGCGCCCGCCCCGGTCGCAGGCACGGGCCCCCCCTCGGCTAGAGTCGTGCCGCTCCTCGGCGAGGGTGCGCACAGCACCGTGATCGACGTGGCCGCTGGCCGCACCGCGCCGTGGCTGCTCCGCTCGGAGGACTTCTCCGACGGTGGACGAGGAGGACCGATCGTGAACATCCGCCTGGAGGCCGAGCCCCGCTCCCACTTCGGCAAGGGTGCCGCGCGCAAGTTGCGCCGCTCGGGTCGCATTCCCGTGGTTCTCTACGGCAGCGACGCCGAACTCGTGCACCTTTCCCTCCCGGGCCATGAGCTCGAGCAGGCACTGCGCAAGCCCAAGGTCACCCTCGAGATCGTCCAGGGATCAGCAACCACTCTGACCAAGCCGCGCGACGTCCAGCGCGATCCGGTCAAGCGCACCATCGAGCATGTTGACCTGATCATCGTGTCGGCCGCCGAGGCTCGCGAGCGCGCAGCCGAGGCCGAGGTGCTGGTCGCCGAGGCTATTGCGGCTGCCGAGGCTGCCGCGTCCGCTCCCGTGCCCAAGGGCCCGGCCGAGGATGCCGAGGCGGTCGCCGTGATCGAGGAGACCGGCGACGCTGTCGACGGCGACTCGACCGAGCCGGCCGGCGACGAATCCTGAGGCTCTTCCGCCGCGCGCGCGGCGAGGAGGGGAGCGACGCCATGCCTGCCTGGCTGGTCGTGGGGCTCGGCAATCCCGGCCCTGAATACTCCTCCACGCGTCACAACGTCGGAGTGATGGCGGTGGAGGCGCTTGCCGAGCGATGGGGCGGGCGGCTGAAGTCCGATCGCTACACCCGATGCGAGATCTTCGACGCACGCTGGCAGGGCCGTCGCGTCATCCTCGCGCGCGGGCGCTCCTACATGAACGAGTCGGGTGGCCCCGTCAAGGCGCTGTCCTCGCACTTCAACGTGCCCGTCGAGCGCACAGTCATCGTCCATGACGAGCTCGACATCCCGTTTGGTGCACTGCGCGTGAAGCAGGGCGGTGGCGACGGCGGCCATAACGGCCTACGCAGTATCCGCAAGGTCCTCGGGACGGGTGACACCATCCGCATCCGCGTCGGCATCGGCCGACCGCCCGGGCGTCAGGATCCAGCGGACTACGTCCTCAAGGCCTTCTCCGCCAGCCAGCGCGACGACCTCGCAGCGCTCATCGAGCGAGCTGATGACGCGATCGAGTGCGTCATCGAGGACGGCGTCGCTGTGGCGCAGAATACGTTCAACGCCGACTAGGCCCCACCGCGACCAGAACTCCCGCTCATCCCAGACCCCGAAGGGCAGGCCATGACCCCCACATCCCTCGCCGACGCGACCGACATGGAGATCTCCGCGACCGTGGCCGCGGAAGCCGGGCGCCTGCTGCTGGAGCTGCGCGAGGGTTTCGGGCCCGTGGAGGACAAGGACACGGCCGACGCCCTGCGCAAGAAGGCGGACGCCTCGTCGCATGAGCTGATCGTCGCCAGGCTCGCGCAGGCGCGCCCGGATGACTGCGTCCTCAGCGAGGAGGGTGCCGACGACCTGGCCCGGCTCGATGCCGAGCGGGTGTGGATCGTCGATCCCCTCGACGGCACCTGGGAGTACGGCCAGGGCCGTGTCGACTTCGCCGTCCACGTCGTGCTCTGGACGGCCGATGCTGCCGCGCCCGGCGGAGGCCGGTTGACCGCCAGCACCGTCGACCTGCCCGCGCAGGGCCTCGCGCGGCGGTCGGATGACGTGCCCGTCCCCACGCGGGCGCTGCCGCAGGATCGACCGGTGCGCATCGTCGCATCGCGCACGCGCCCCCCGGCCGTGCTCGCCGACGTGGTGTCCGCTCTCGATGCTCGCCTGCGCGAGCAGGGGCATGGGTACGGCGTCGAGGTGGTCGACGTGGGCTCCGTGGGTGCCAAGGTCAACGAGATCCTGTCGGGCCGCGCTGAGGCCTACGTGCATGACACCGGCTTTTACGAGTGGGATGTGGCCGCCCCCCTGGCCGTCGCGCACGCCCATGGCCTCACGGCATCGCACGTCGATGGACGCCCGGTGAGCTTCAACCAGGAGCGCCCCTACGTGACTGACCTCCTCGTAGGTCTGCCGGAATTCGCCGAAGAGTTGCGTGCAGGCATGCTGCGCGCATCCGGAGCGTGACGCTGCCCGCCCTGAGGGGTGCCCTCGGGGCCATCCCGGGCATCGCCACGGTGACCGATCTCGCCCTGCGCGGCGCAGACGACGTGCACGTGGCGGCGATCCCGGGAGTGCGGCCGGCGGTCGTCGCCGCCATCGCTGCGGAGGTGCCGCAGGACCGCAGGGTGCTCGTCGTCACGGCCACGGCGCGCGAAGCCGAGGACATCGCGGACGCGGTCGAGGATCAACTCGGCGCGGGCAGTGCCGTTGTCTTCACCTCGTGGGAGACGCTGCCGCATGAGCGGCTCAGCCCGGCCGCCGACACCGCGGGCACGCGCGTCGCCGCGCTGCAGCGGATCGTCCATCCCGCCGAGGGCGATGCCCTGCGCGTGGTGTGCGCACCGGTGCGATCCGTCCTCCAGCCTCTTGTCTCCGGACTCGCCGACCTTGCTCCGATCACGCTGATCGAGGGCGCGGAGATCGACGTCGATGGTCTCGTCGCCGAGCTCGTGCTCCGGGGATACTCCCGCGTCGATCTGGTCGAACGCCGCGGCCACTGTGCAGTGCGCGGTGGCATCATCGACATCTTTCCGACGACTGCTGAGCACCCCGTGCGCATCGAGCTCTGGGGCGACACCATCGAGGAGATCCGCGACTTCGCCGTCTCGGATCAGCGCTCACGCACGCACGTCGGTCGCGTCGATCTGCATCCGGCCCGCGAGCTGCTCCTCACGCCGGCGGTGCGGGCGCGCGCGCGGGCGCTCGCAGCCGCGCATCCGCGTGCGGCCGAGGTGCTTGATCGGGTTGCCGAGGGTGTGGTCGCCGATGGCATGGAGGCCTTTGCGCCCGTGCTTGCCGACGGCATGGAACTCCTCGTGGACGTGCTGCCGCTCGGTTCGCTAGTGCTCGTCTGCGATCCGGAGCGCATCCGTGCGCGGGCCGACGACCTCGTGCGGACCTCGCAGGAATTCCTCGAAGCGTCCTGGCACGGTGCGGCTGCCGGCGCTGCGACTCCGCTCGACGTCGAGGGTCTGGATTTGTCCGCCGCGGCGTACCGCTCGGTCGAGGAGGTGGAGACTGCTGCGCGCGCACGAGGATCGGTCTGGACGATCGATTCCTTCGCTCGCGAGGGCGACGATGTCGTCATCGATGCCCGTCCGCTGCCGGACCGCCGCGGAGGGCTCCCGGAGGTGCTCGATGACGTGCGGGCGTGGCGCGCCTCCGGCGATCGCGTCCTGGTGCTCGTCGAAGGTCCGGGGTCCGCCGAGCGGATCGCGGCGTCGCTGCGCGATGAGGGGATTGCGGCGACCACGAATGTCGACGGCGACGCAGATGCCTCGGCGGTGGCGGTGGCGACGGCCCGGTGGCAGGGGGGTTTCTCCTCACCCGGGGGCCACCTCGCGCTCATCACCGAGGCCGATCTCTTCGGCGAGCGGTCCCCGGTCCGTGACGCGGCACGCATGCCCTCGCGGCGTCGCCGTGCGATCGACCCGCTCCAGCTGGCCGCCGGCGACCTCGTCGTGCATGAGCAGCACGGGGTGGGCCGCTATGTCGAAATGTCGCAGCGGACCGTCGGCGATGCCACGCGCGAATACCTCGTCATCGAGTACGCCGCATCACGGCGAGGGCAGCCACCCGACCGCCTGTATGTCCCCACGGATCAACTCGACCAGGTCACCCGCTACGTCGGGGGCGAGGCGCCCGCGCTGAGCAAGCTCGGCGGCTCCGACTGGCAGCGCACCAAGGCGCGTGCGCGTCGCGCGGTCCGCGAGATCGCCGACGAGCTGGTGCGGCTCTACGCCAAGCGCCAGTCGACACCGGGACACGCCTTCGGCCAGGACACCGCCTGGCAGCACGAGCTCGAGGACGCCTTCCCCTTCGTGGAGACTCCCGACCAGCTCGCGAGCATCGACGAGGTCAAGGCCGACATGGAGCGCGCCATCCCCATGGACCGCGTGATCTGCGGCGATGTCGGCTACGGCAAGACCGAGATTGCCGTCCGTGCGGCCTTCAAGGCGGTGCAGGAGGGCAAGCAGGTGGCCGTGCTCGTGCCCACGACGCTCCTCGTGCAGCAGCACGTCCGGACGTTCACCGAGCGCTACGCCCCCTTCCCGGTGCGGGTCGCGGCCCTGTCTCGCTTCCAGACTGACGCGGAGGCCAAGCGCACTCTCGAAGGATTGGCTGACGGGACCGTCGACGTGGTTATCGGCACGCACCGCATGCTGACGCCGCAGGTGAGATTCAAGGACCTCGGACTGCTCATCGTCGACGAAGAGCAGCGATTCGGGGTCGAGCACAAGGAGCACATCAAGGCACTGCGCACCTCGGTCGATGTCCTCACGATGTCCGCAACGCCGATCCCTCGCACGCTCGAGATGTCGCTCACCGGCATCCGTGAGATGTCGACCATTCAGACGCCGCCGGAGGAGCGTCATCCCGTGCTCACCTACGTGGGTCCGTACGACGACCGCCAGGTCGCGGCGGCCATCCGCCGCGAGCTCATCCGTGATGGGCAGGTGTTCTTCATCCACAACCGCGTCGAGTCGATCGATCGCGTCGCCGGTCGGCTGCGGGATCTCGTCCCGGATGCGCGCATCGCGATCGCGCATGGGCAGATGAACGAGCACGAGCTCGAGCGCATCGTCCTGGACTTCTGGGAACGGCGCATCGACGTTCTCGTCGCGACCACGATCGTCGAAAATGGCATCGACATCCCCAATGCCAACACGCTTATCGTGGATCGAGCCGATGCCCTGGGACTGGCACAACTGCACCAACTGCGCGGCCGCGTCGGTCGCGGTCGCGAGCGCGGATACGCCTATCTCCTCTACCGCCCTGAGCGCCCGCTCACCGAGACGGCCCACGAGCGCCTTGCCACCATCGCGCAGCATTCCGACCTCGGCTCGGGCATGCGGATCGCACTGAAGGACCTGGAGATCAGGGGCGCCGGCAACCTGCTGGGAGGAGAGCAGAGCGGCCACATCGCCGAGGTCGGATTCGACCTCTACGTCCGTCTCGTCGGTGAGGCACTCGCCCACGCTCGCGGGGACGCTGACTCCACGCCCCTGGAGGTCAAGGTCGAACTCCCGCTCGACGCGCACATCCCCCACGACTACGTCCCGGAGGAGCGCCTGCGGCTCGAGGCCTACCGTGCGATGGCTGCCGCGGTCACCGCCGCCGACGTGGACGCGGTCGCCGAGGAGCTCATTGACCGCTACGGCGCCCCTCCTCCCGCGGTCGAGACCCTGCTCGCCGTCGCCCGACTGCGCGTGAGGGCCCGGACCGCGGGAGTCGGGGAGATCGTGCTTGTGGGGCCGCGGGTGCGCCTGCACCCGGTCGACCTTCCAGAATCCCGCCAGTTGCGCCTCACGCGACTGCACCCGGGCACGTTGGTGAAGCCGGCGGTCCGTACGATCCTCGTGCCGCGTCCTCCCGCTGGCTCGACCTCCGATGCCGAACTGGTGGAGTGGGTCGCCGGGGTGCTTGACATCCTCGATCCCGCGGAGGGCCCGGCATGAGGACCGAGGCAGGGCGAGGGAGCGGAGCATCGTGAGCACGACGGTGAGGCGAGGGATCGTGGCACTGGCCGCGAGCGTGATGCTGGCCGGTTGCGCGGGGCTGGGCGAAGCGGGGTCCGCCGCGACCGTGGGCACCGTGCAGATCTCGATCGAGGCGCTCGCGTCCCAGACCAGCGCGGTCCAGGAGCAGCGAGGAGAGCCGGTCGGATCACCCGACCTTGCCCTCACCCTGGGCGTGCTCCAGCGCCTGGTCATCACCGAGCTCGTGTCCCAGGCCGCAGCCGCGCAGGGCATCACCGTGACGCAGGGCGAGATCGACGCGACCATCGCGGACTTCGAGGCTCAGCTCGGCGGGCCCGAGGCGCTGCAGGCGGCGTACCTCGACAGCAACGTTCCGGCGCAGAGCATCGAGCAGCAGGTGGGGCTCTCCGTCCAGGTGCAAAAGCTCGGGGCCGCTCTCGTGCCCGACGCCGATGCCAACGGGCAGCAGCAGGCGGTGACGCAGTACGTCACGGGCTTCGGGATTCAGGAGGGCATCTCGGTCAGCCCGCGCTTCGGCACGTGGGACTCGGTCACCCTCTCCATCGGCCCACTTCCCAGCGACCTCGCGACGACGGTGCAGGTGGAGGACCCGCTGGCCGGCATCCTCCCTGCTCCCTAGGCTCTGGCCATGCCGGAGCCGGGCGACGGATTGAGCGAACTCGTCGCCGTCATGGACCGCCTGCGCTCGCCGGGCGGGTGCCCGTGGGATGCGCGGCAGACGCATCGCAGCCTGGCCGAGTACCTCCTGGAGGAGGCCTACGAGACCGTCGAGGCGATCGAGTCCGGTGATCGCGACGATCTGCGTGAGGAGTTGGGTGACCTGCTCCTGCAGGTGGCATTCCATGCGCGGATCGCCGAGGAAGACCCCGATGACCCGTGGGACATCGATGATGTCGCCCGCGGCATCGTGGCCAAGCTGGTACGCCGTCACCCGCATGTCTTCGCCGGTGATGCCCCCGACGTGACGACCGCCGAGCAGGTGGAGAGCCGCTGGCATCAGCTCAAGGCACGTGAGAAAGGGCGCGCCTCCGTGACGGAGGGCATCCCCGACGCGCTGCCTGCCCTGCTGCGCGCGAGCAAGATGCTGGCCCGCAGTGAGCACCTTGATGTGGCACTCCCGGACGCTGGCGAGCCGCTGGCGGGGGTGACGACGGAGGGGTCGTTCGGCGACCTTCTGCTCGTGCTCGTCGCAGCGGGGCGTGCCCGCGGATGGGACGCGGAGGCGGCCCTGCGCGACGCGGTGCGACGCCAGGCGACGCGCATCCGCGACGCGGAGGAGGGGTGAGTGCCTCGCAGGACCTCGCCGCGCTCGCGGTGGAGTCTGCCGACGTGCTTCTCGCCTTCGACCCCGTGCGAGCGACGTCGGCGGGGATGCACGAGCACGACGGTCGCCTGCCCGACCTGACTCCCGCATCGGTGGACGCTCACCTGCGTCGCCTCGACGCCCTGCTGACCCGCATCGACGGCGTGGACGACGTCGCCCTCAGCGTCGATGAGCAGGTGGACCTCGAGGTGCTGCGTGCTCGGCTGGCCGGCGACGCCTTCGACCTCTCGGAGGTCGCGCGCCATCGATGGGATCCGCTCACATGGGATCCAGCCAGTGGCCTGCATGCGCTCGCCGTCCGGGACTTCGCGCCGCCAGACGAGCGGCTTCGCGATGCGCACGCTCGCATGCGCGCGGTGCCCGGATTCCTCGAGGAGGCCCGCGCGAACCTGCGGGAGATGTCGCCCATCCACGTGGAGACCGCGCTGCTGCGCCTGGACGGTTTCGACGGCGTGATCGACGAGCTCGCACTCCTCGGAGAGCTCGACGACGACGCCGTGGACTCTGCGCGCGAAGCGGTGGCGCAGCATCAGGCGTGGCTCGCCGAGCGCCTGCCGCAGTCTCGCCGTGATCCCCGGCTCGGGGTGCGGCTCTATAGCGCGACGCTCTGGCACCACCTTGACGAGGAACTGGCTCCTGTGCAGGTCCTCGAGATGGCCGAGGCCCACCTCGACGACGTGACGGCGCAATTGCGCGAGGTCGCGGCGGAGTATCTCGGTGAGTCGGTGCACTCGTCCGACATCGTCCGCCGGGCCCTGGCCGATGCGGCCGTGCGCGCGCATGTCGAACGCGACACCGTCGTCCCTACCATCCGCGACGCACTCGAGCGTGCCACGCGCTTCGTGGCCGACCACGACCTGCTCACCCTGCCCGATCAGCCTGTCGACGTCGGCGACATGCCGCGCATCCACAGGGGCGTGGCGGTCGCCTACTGCGACGCCCCCGGGCCCCTCGAGCAGGCCCCCTCGCGCACCCTGGTGGCGGTCGCCCCGCCGCCCGATGACTGGTCGCCGGAGCGCGTGCGGTCCTTCCTGCGCGAATACAACGGTGACCTCCTCCATGATCTCGCGATCCACGAGGCGATGCCCGGGCATGTGGTCCAACTCGCACGGGCACGCGAGGCTGACACCTCACTGGTGCGCCGACTGGCGCCATCCGGGGTCTTCATCGAGGGCTGGGCCGTCTACGCCGAGGAGTTGCTGGTCGAACGCGGCTACGCTCCCGACGACGATCCGCGCGCCGGGCTGCGCATGCGCCTGCAGCAGCTCAAGATGCAAGCACGCGCAACGCTCAATGCGATTCTGGACGCTCGCGTGCACGGTGGCGACATCGACGAAGTGGGTGCCATCGAGTTGCTGCGCCGCCGGGGATTCCAAGAGGAAGCCGAGGCGGCCGGCAAGTGGAGGCGTGCACTGCTCACCTCAGCACAACTGCCCACCTACTTCGTCGGCTGGATCGGCGTACGGCGCCTGGTCGATGACCTGCGCGTGCTCCACCCTGATTGGCAGGACCGCCGCATCCACGACCTCGTCCTCGAGCACGGCTCGCTCGGCCCGCGTCACCTGCGGGCGGTCCTCGGGCTGTGACCGATCCAGCGGTGCGGCCTCGGTAGGGTTCGGCGCATGGCCAGCATTGACGACGTCATCGCCCGCGAGATCCTCGACTCCCGCGGCAATCCCACCGTCGAGGTCGAGATCGTCCTCGACGACGGCATCGCGGCACGCGCGGCCGTGCCCTCCGGCGCGTCCACGGGCGCCTTCGAGGCGGCGGAGCGCCGTGACGGTGACGGCGACCGCTACCTCGGCAAGGGCGTGCTCGCCGCCGTCGCGGCTGTCGAGGACGAGATCGCACCCGAGATCCTCGGCATCGACGCATCCGAGCAGCGCCTCATCGACCAGGTCATGTGCGACCTCGACGGCACGCCCAACAAGTCGCGCCTGGGCGCCAACGCGATCCTCGGCGTCTCGCTCGCGGTCGCTCGCGCGGCTGCCGGGTCGGCCGGACTGCCGGTCTTCCGCTACGTCGGTGGCCCCAACGCCCACGTCCTGCCCGTGCCGATGATGAACATCCTCAACGGTGGCGCGCATGCCGACACCGATGTCGACATCCAGGAGTTCATGGTCGCCCCGATCGGCGCCGCGACGTTCAGCGAGGCGCTGCGCTGGGGAGCCGAGACCTACCACGCCTTGAAGTCGGTGCTGCGCGAGCGTGGCCTAGCGACGGGCCTCGGTGACGAGGGCGGTTTCGCTCCCAGCCTGGCGAGCAATCGTGCGGCGCTCGAGCTCATCGTGGAAGCCATCGGGCGCACGGGACTCACGGTCGGATCCGACATCGCGCTCGCGCTCGATGTTGCGTCGACCGAGTTCTACGCCGATGGGCACTACCGCTTCGAGGGTGCCGATCGGTCGAGTGAGTGGATGACCGGCTACTACGAAGGCCTGCTCGCCGACTTCCCGCTGGTCTCCATCGAGGACCCCCTCGCCGAGGACGACTGGGCAGGCTGGATCCACTGCACCGATGCCATCGGCGATCGCGTCCAACTCGTCGGCGACGACCTCTTCGTCACCAATCCGGAGCGTCTCGCGCGTGGCATCGCGGAGGGCGCCGCCAACGCGCTGCTGGTCAAGGTCAATCAGATCGGCACCCTCACCGAGACACTCGATGCCGTCGCGCTCGCGCAGGGCAACGGGTACCGCTGCATGATGAGCCATCGCTCGGGGGAGACCGAGGACACGACCATCGCCGACCTGGCCGTGGCGGTCAACGCCGGCCAGATCAAGACCGGGGCGCCTGCGCGATCCGAGCGCGTGGCCAAGTACAACCAGCTGCTGCGCATCGAGGAGGAGTTGGACGACGCGGGCCGCTACGCCGGAGCCGCGGCGTTCCCGCGCTCCGGGCTCACCCCGTGAGACCATGAGCGGGTGTCGCGCCCCCGTCCAGCCTTGACCGGCCGGGCGGCGATCCTGGTGCTCGTCCTAGCCGCCCTGGTCATCACCTTGGCCATCCCGCTGCGGGCCTGGCTGTCGCAGCGCGCCGAGATCTCAGCACTGGAAGCCGACGTCGCCCAGGCGCGTGAGCGCGTCGACGGCCTGCGTGCGGAGTTGAAGGACTGGGACGACCCGGCTTTTGTCATCGCTCAGGCACGCAGCCGGCTGCACTTCGTCTTCCCCGGCGAGGTCGGCTACGTCGTCCTCGGCGAGGACGACCGCCCGGTCGCCCCCGAGGCGACCGAGGTGACGGCACAGGATCCCTGGTATTCGCGCCTGTGGGAGTCCACCCGGCAGGCCGACCTGCCGTGATCTCGCCGCAGGATCGGCGATCGGTCGCCGATCAACTCGGCCGCGAGCCACGCGACATCATCGATGTTGCACACCGTTGCCCGTGCGGCATGCCCGACGTGGTCGTCACCTCGCCCCGACTGGCTGACGGCACGCCGTTCCCCACCGTCTACTACCTGACCTGCCCGCGCGCTGCCTCCGCGGTCGGGCGTCTGGAGGGCGCGGGCGTGATGCGCGAGATGGAGGCGCGTCTCGACGAGGATCCGCAGCTGCGCGAGTCATACGCGGCCGCGCACGAGCACTACCTCGCTGCGCGCGCGGCGCTGGCCGACGTTCCGGAGATTGCCAGGGTCTCCGCAGGTGGCATGCCCGACCGCGTGAAGTGCCTGCACGTGCTGCTGGCCCACTCACTGGCCGCAGGCCCTGGCATCAACCCGCTTGGCGACGAGGTCCGCGCTCTCGTGGGGGAGTGGTGGTCGGGGCATTCCTGCCGTGATCTGGCAGGCGGGGAGGGTGATCCGGCATGAGGGTCGGCGCAATCGACTGCGGCACCAACAGCATCCGTCTGCTCGTGGCCGACGTCGACGGCGCCCACCTTGAGGAGGTCGTGCGCGAGATGACGGTGGTGCGCCTCGGTGAAGGCGTCGACCGCACCGGAGCCTTCTCGCAGGCGGCACTCGATCGCACCTTCGCTGCCTGCGATGCCTACGCCGCCACCATCGAGGACCTGGGCGTGGAGCGACTGCGCTTCGTCGCGACGAGTGCCAGCCGCGATGTGAGCAATCGCGAGGCGTTCATCGACGGAGTGCGCGCACGGCTTGGCCTCGCGCCCGAGGTGATCTCGGGTGCGGAGGAGGCGGGACTGTCCTTCCGCGGCGCCGTCGAGGGCCTGCCGCGCGATCGCGTCGCGATGCCGACGCTCGTTGTCGATATCGGCGGCGGCTCGACCGAGTTCGTGCTCGGCGACCGTGGGCTGACTATCGATGTCGAGGCTGCCGTGTCGGTCAATATCGGCTGCGTGCGCATGACCGAGCGCCACCTGCACGGCGATCCGCCCTCACCCCAGGAGATCGAGTCGGTGGAGGCCGATGTCGCGGCAGCCCTGGACGAGGCCGCCGCTGCGGTGCCACTCGAGCGGGCACGCTCCCTCGTCGGGGTCGCTGGCACGGTGACCACCCTCGTGGCGCTCATTCACGGACTTCCGGCTTACGACCCGGCGGAGATCCACGGCCGCGAGGCCACCCTGGCTCAGATCGACGAGTTGACTCAGCGCCTCCTCGTCATGCCGCGCGCCGAGCGTGCCGCGATGCCGGTCATGCACCCCGGTCGGGTCGATGTCATCGGGGGAGGTGCCCTCGTGCTCCGGGCGATCATGCGCCGCACCGGCCTGCCAGTGATCGCGAGCGAGACCGACATCCTCGACGGCGTGGCCCGGACGTTGGCCGTCGAGTCCTGAGGTCCCTGCCTCATCGAAGCGAATGTCTGCCGTCCGTGACGAGAGAAGACCGTAAGGGCCTGACGAGGTTCCCACGGGATCCTGCTCAAGCAGGATGGATGGAGATCCATCAACCCCGGGGCTGTTCAGCGGGAGTCCGCCGTAGCCCGCCGTAGCCCGCCGGCTCCTGGTCGTGGAGGACGAGCCACTCATGGCCCCCCTCCTCGCCGAGGTGCTGACTTCAGCAGGATTCGACGCGGGGGTCGCGGCGGACGTCCTCGACGCACGAGCATCCGTACGATCCTTCGATCCGACGCGGTCCTGCTCGACATCAACCTCGGAATCTGTCGCTGGTCGGCACGAAGTACTCCCCCTATGCGGAGTACTTCCGCCGACTGCGCAAGGTGACTCACTCGACGGGCTCGACCGCTCCCATCATCATCGCTCCTGATGTCTGAGGTGCCGCGCTGCCTCTCGTACCCGGAAGCGCGCGCGTGCAGTGGAGCAGCGGGGCAGTCGTCGTCGCCGGCACCCTCGGCGTCGACTACACCGAGCAGGCGGCGGACGGCACCATCACGCCGGCATCGACCATCCCCGGGGGCACGATCGTCTTCTCCGGCATCCCGACACCGGTCACGCTGGCCACGACTGACTCGTCGACGGGCGCGCAGCGACACGACCTCGTCCTGCCGGCGAGCGCCAGCCCGAAGCCGCCGGATGTCGCGCGGCCGTCGTGCCGGCCTTCGCGTGGAGCGCGGCTGCGCGGGCGACCGTGCTCACGCGCGCGACGTCTTCGCGCTCCAGTGCTTCGCTGCGCGTCTGCGTCGAGCGGCTGTGGTTCACCTCCGGGGTCGACGAAGGCCTCGCGGGGCTCATTCGCCCCTCGGCGGGCGCGGCGAGAGTGACCGACTTCGTCAGCCGCTGGGGCGGGGATCCGGCAGTCACCGGAGGCGGCAGCCTGCCCGCGGAGTGGCCGGGCGCGGCGGACTCCACCAACGCGGCGGGATCGGTGTCCGGCGTGCGCATGGCGGAGGACTCCTCCCGTCAGGTCGACATCGTGCACTACGAGGTGGGTCGCGAGGCCGCCGACGGATCGCTCATCGGCTGGGATGCCGAGCGCGATCAGTGGTACGTCGACCGCGATGTCGACATCGACGACGCCTACCGACCCCTCCTGCGGCTGGCGCTCGCCCGCAATCAGGCGGGTGCGCCCAGGGAACTGCGGCTGTCACCGGTGGCACCTATCGCGCCGACGTGACGCTGTCGGGCCCTGGCTATCAGCGCAACAAGCTCGGTGCGGGTCGCTGGAGCGGCAAGATCGGCCTGGGCTCCAGCGTCGGCGGCGGACGCCATCGCCTGGTCGTCGAGCAGTACGAGGAGTGGCGCACCGACGGCGGGGTGACGGGCAGCGGCACCAAAAGCCTGCGCCTGGTGCACCAGGACATCATCGCCCTGGGCTAGATTCGTCCTGATGCCCGGTCCCAAGCCTTCCGCCACCACCGCCGACAGGTTCGTTCGTCGCCTGCTGCTGGTGGAGGACGAGCCGTTGACGGCCACCTTGCTGGCCGAGGTCCTTGCCGGCGAGGGATTCCACGTCGCCGTCAGCCACGATGTCGTGGATGCCCGCCGCGAGGTGACCGAGTTCGATCCTGATTGCGTCATCATCGATATCTCCCTCGGTCCGGGCCCGAGCGGTGCTGACCTCGCCCATGCGCTGCATCATGAGCGGCCCGATATCGCCTTGGTCTTCCTCACGCGCCATCCGGATATGCGCACCGCCGGGCTGCGGGTCGAGGACGTGCCCGAGGGCATCGGCTTCGTGCGCAAGGACAGGGTGAACGACACCGCCTATCTCGTCGCGGCCATCGAGCAGGTGCTGCGCAACACGCCCACGAGCGTGCGCCACGACGCGGATCCCACCCGCCCGCTGAGTTCCCTGTCCGAGCGGCAGCTCGAGGTGCTGCGGATGCTGGCCTTGGGCTACACCAACGAGGCCATCGCACGCGCCAGGGGCGTCGGGCTGTCCACGGTGGAGCGGTGGATCGCAGGGGTGTTCAAGGACCTGGGCATCGCCGGCGGTGGCGATGTCAATTCGCGTGTCGAAGCGGTGCGTCAGTACGTCGCCGTGGTGGGCATCCCCGAGCGTCCATGAGCCGCCGCCTGCGGGGGGCGCTGGCGCGCGTGAGTGTCGGCGCCGCCTTCAGCTGGCCGACCTTCTGGGTCGTCTACCTGCTCAACCTGGCGGCGGCCTTTGCCAGCGTCTTCGGCGCGCAGGCGCAGTGGTGGCAGCGACTCCTTGCCGTCAGTGCCGCTCAGATCGCGATGTTCGCTGTGCTCGCCCTGGCCGCGCTCCTCGAGCGTCGGGTGAGCAGTCCCTCGAGGCGAGGGGTGTGGGCTCTTGGCTGGTTCGCCGTAGCCGGGGCCGTGCGCGGGGCGGTGGTGGCCGGTGCCTTCCTGGCCTGGGGGGTCGATTCCGGCGAAGGTGAGTGGCCACGCGTCATCACCGGCATCACCCTCGGGTGGGCGGTGCTCGTCCCCATGTCGGTGGTCGTCGGCAATGCACGCCGGTATTCAGCGGCGCGGGTGGATCTGCTCGCTTCGCGTGAGCGCTTGGACACGGCAGCGCAGCGCATCACGTCGAAGATCGACACGATGGAGGCATCGGCACTGGAGGCTGTGCGCGCCGGACTGGTCGAGGCACTTGCCGCAGCGCAGCCGGGGATGGCGGCTGATCGCCTCGAGGCCGTGGTCCAGCAGGTGGTGCGTCCGCTCAGTCATGCGCTCGCCGAGGCCCATCCCGTCGCAGACATCCCCGTCCCGAGCTCACCCTCCGCGCGCATCGGCTGGCGTGAGGTCATCGATGCCGCAGCGACGGGCAGGCCCTTCCTGCCGCTGTCGACGACCGTGCTCGTCGTGCTCTTGAGCATCGTGTCGATCGTCCTTGAGTTAGGAATCGTCGCGACCGCCATCACGCTTCCCGCGAGCGCCGCGATGGGCCTCTACCTCCCGCTCGTCATCGCCAACGCCGGCCTTGCCCGTGCTGTGCGTCATCGAGGCCTGCGGACGCGCGTGGCACTGGTGCTGGGGGCTGCCCTAGGACTCGGGGTCGTGGCGGGGTTGGCGGCCAATGCGGCGCTGGTCCTGACCGGCCTGTCCTTGCGTGAAGGAGACCCGCAGGTGCTCTTCCGTGCTCTCGTCGTTGTCGTGCCGCTCCTTGCGCTGCCGCTCGCTCTCGCTCGCGGTGCTGCGGAGCAGGAGAGTGAGGCACTCGCGAGCCTGGCTGGCATCGACGCGGCCCTGGCGCGCAAGGTGGCGCGCATGTCGATGGTGCAGTGGGCAGAGCAGCGGGCGCTGGCCCGATCCCTGCACGGGCCGGTGCAGTCGGCGATTGCGGCATCGGCTCTGCGGTTGCGTGGAGTGGCCGAGCCCGATTACGCCGTGGTGGTGGAGTCCGTGCGCGGTGAGCTCCTCGGTGTCCTGGACCCGCTGGGCGCCGCGCGCTCGTCAGTGTCCTGGGAGCGGGGCATGCAGCGCGTCGTCGCCACCTGGGAGGGACTGGTCGATGTCGACATCAACGATGGGCCCGGAGTGGTCGATGCCTTGCGCGGTGATGCGGTCGGCAGCGACATTGCCGTCGAGATCGTCACCGAGGCGGCCTCCAATGCCACCCGTCACGGTCGTGCTTCCCGAGTCAGCGTGCGTTCGCGCCTGACGGATGCCGGAGACCTCGAGCTGCAGGTCACCGACGACGGCGCAGCGTCGCTGGCGCGCGAGGCGGGCCTGGGCACCCGGCTGCTGACGGACTGCAGCCTTGCGTGGAGCCGCCACGAAGGTGCAGGCGGCACCACGGTGCTGGTGGTGCTGCCTGTGGACGTGGACTGAGGGGAAACCCTCGATTCGGAGGGTCGTGGGGGATCGCCCACATAAAATTTCCCCGCACATGAGAGCGAGCGACGGGACTTGTCGTGGGATTGTCGTGGCGGTCAAGGGGCGCCTGGTGGCCCGCCACCGTCGCTCGCCCCCTCGCCGCGCTCGCATCAGGTGCCTTGGTGCTGGGGCTGCTCGTGACGGTGCCGGGCGTGGCTCGGGCAGAGCAGACTCCGGCGACGCCGGTGATCGTGGTCCCCGAGCCGTGTGTGCCCGAAGCCGAGCCGATGTCAAATGCCACCTCCGCCTCGGCTGCCGAGCCGACCACCGAGCCCACCAGTGAGCCGTCGTCCGAGGTGACACCGGAGCCGACGCCCGAGGCGACACCGGAGCCGACGCCCGAAGCGACACCGGAGCCGACGCCCGAGGCGACACCGGAGCCGACGCCCGAGGCAACGACTGCTCCCACGCCCGAGGCAACGCCGGCACCAACTCCGGAGCCGGTGTGGCCGGGTCGTGTGGATGCGGTGTGGTCGGATGACTCGGGTGCGTTCGGCTGGTTCGCTGGTGATGACACGGTGGTCTCTGCGACGCCGGCCGGTGTGACGGTGACTCCTGCATGGTCCGCCGATGATTCGGTGGCTCCGGGCGCGCAGATCGGGCTTGACGTGCGTGGGGTGCATTCGCCGAGTGGTGTGCGGGTGAGGTTGTTCCCGGGCGACGTGGTGCTGGGGGAGTTCGAGGCCGGGCCGTCGGGCGTGGTGGATGGCTCGTTCACGGTGCCGGCAGACCTGGCCGATGACAGGTTCGTGGTCCAGGTGGCCCTCGTGACCGACGTGGTGGAGGGCGAGCCGGTGACGTGGCGTTGGGAAGGCCTGCTTCCCGTGGTGCGTCCGTCACCCAGCGCAGAGCCGAGCCCGGAAGCCAGTGCCGAGCCGAGCCCGGAAACCACTGCCGAGCCGAGCCCGGAAGCCACTGCCGAGCCGAGCCCGGAAGCCAGTGCTGAACCGAGCCCTGGGCCCGGTGCGGGTCTGGTGTGTGCCGAGCCTGCGAGCGGGGTCACCGCTGCGGGAGGCATGAATCAAGCGTCCGTGTCTTGGGTGTGGGCCGATGCCAACCTGGCAGATGGCGATGTGAGTTTCTTTGTCCGGCTGCGCGCCGATCTGGTGGGTGTGCCTGAGCGCGTCGTTGAGGTCAGTGGTGATCAGCGCAGCGTGGTGGTTGATGGCTTGCGCAATGGCGTGGATTACGTCGTGGCGGTGTTCGCGGCCACGACTGACGGGGCGAGCGACCGCAGTGACACGGTGACCGTGCGGCCGACGACGGGGGCGGAGGGTGAGGTGGCAGGCGTCATCGTCACCTACTCCTCGATGACGGCGCCGCCCAGTGGTGCCGATGCGGTGCCGGGTGCTGAGGCCGTCGAGGAGGTGGGCCTGGTCGCGGGTGATCAGGTGGCCGAGGCCGCCCATGTGGTGGAATTCACCGAGGCGGTCGATATGGAGACGGCCGAAGCCATCGCCCAGACGTTGATTGCGCAGCCCGAGATCACCTTCGCCGAGCCGGATCTCTTCCTTCACATCGCCGAGGACACCGCCGTCGCGGACGCGGTGACGGTGCCGGGGGATCCTGACTACGCCGCCAGCCAGTGGAATCTCTGGGACACCTACGGAATCTCCATCGGTGACGGCCCCGAAGCGATGACCGACGCGTGGGCGGGCCCACGCGGTGATGGCGTGACGGTGGCGGTCATCGACACCGGCATCACCAGCCACCCGGACCTGGATGGGCAACTCGTGGCCGGCTATGACTTCGTGACGAGCCCCGAACAATTGACATCCTCCCGGCAGGCGAACGCACCTCCGGTGCCCTTCGACGGTGACTACGTCGACGAGGCGACGTACGGCGGCCTAGGCCGGGATGCGAATCCGGCGGATCCGGGGGATTGGCGCATGGTCACGCCGATGCGCAACTCCTCCTGGCACGGCACCAAGATGGCGGGCATCATCGCTGCCGCGGCGGGCAACGCCGAGGGCATCGCCGGCGTCGCACCGGGGGCCAAGATCCAGCCGGTGCGAGCTCTGTCATGGCGGGGCGGCCTGCTGAGTGACATCGCGACTTCGATCACGTGGGCGTCGGGAGGCGATGTCGAAGGCGTGCCGGCAAATGCCACCCCCTCGAAGGTGATCAACCTGTCCTTCGCGGTGCAGGCGATCTGCCCGGTCACCTTGGCCAATGCCATCGAGCAGGCTCGGGCGCGTGGATCGATCATCGTGGCAGCGGCCGGCAACGCGGCTGATGAGGCGGCGAACTATGCGCCGGCGAACTGCCCGGGCGTAATCACGGTCGGGGCGACCACGCGTGACGGCCAACGCGCGAGTTACTCCAACTACGGTGAGGCGGTCGATGTCTCCGCGCCAGGTGGACAGGGCGGCGACCAGGTCCTGACGACCAGCAACGCGGGCCCAGGCGGACCCGAGGGCGCTGGGGTCGCGGGGGCGCAGGGCACGTCGGTTGCCGCCGCTCACGTGTCGGCCGCAGCCGCGATTCTGGCCTCACGCGACCCGAGTCTGACGCCGGATCAGGCGTATGCCACCCTCACCGGCCGGGCCTACGTCAAGGACTTCGCCACCCCCACCTGCGATACGAACCCCGACTACTCCTGCGGCGCCGGCATCCTCACCCTCGCCCAGATCGCCACCATCTCGAGCGGCGACCAGGACTACGCGATGCAGTTCACGCGATCGGCAGTTACGGCGGCCAGCGCATCAAACTCCTCGATGCTCAGCACCCTCTCCGGTGACTTCACCTTCGAGGCGTGGGCGAAGCCGACGAACTGTTCGTCAGGCGAGCACACTGTTGTCTCCAAGGAATTCACGATCGTCTTAACCTGTCGCGACGGTACCTGGCAGTACGCACTCGGAAACGGGTCGAGTTGGCACGGCCTCACCGGGAACAACCCCTGGTACAACACGGGCGTCGCCCAGCTTCCTGGTCAATGGCAACACGTAGCCATGACTCGGACGGGAACCGGTGGTGCAATCAACTTCTACTTCAATGGTGCCTTGGCCAATACCCGACCCGCTGCATCCCTCGCGCTAGGGAACTCGACGTCCTACGATCTCTTTGTCGGGGCAGGAAGTGAGGGACCGTCGAACAGCTTCGACGGTGCTATCGACGAGGTCCGCATCTACAGCGTCGACCGCAGTGCATCCATCGCGACGGACATGCACACGTACGGCCCGACGAGCACAACCGGGCTCATCGCCTACTACGACTTCAATGAGGGCCCTGTCGGCAGCACCGGTCCAGGCACTGTTTACAACCGGGCGGCGACGCCGTTAGCGGGTACCAACCTGCGCACCGTCAACGGCCCCACCTACACTGACATCAAGCAGACCACGACCACCAGCAGCGGCAGCAACACAGTTGTCACCTTCCCCCGCTCCTACCTGACCGCGGCTGGCGGCTGGCGGGTACCGACTGATGTGGCGGTGGCCAACGCCCTGATCGTCGCCGGCGGCGGCGGCGGCGGCTTTGAAACGGCCGGGGGCGGTGGTGGTGGCGCGGCCTATTCAGCGAATGCGCCACTCGTGGCTGGTGCCACTGTGGTCGTCACAGTTGGTCAAGGAGGAATCGGTGGCTCCACCAATAATTCAACAGGTGCCAATGGCCAGCCGTCGCAGTTGAATGCCACCGTTGTTGGCGGCGGGGGTGGTGGGGCGGGCTGGGCAGGGGGGAGTGGCGCGACAGGAGCCGACGCGCCATCGGCCTCATACGCGCTTCGCGGTTCAGGTGGTGGCGGATCTAACCAAGGTCTTGGTGGGGAGGGTCAAACGTCAGGCGGCACAGGCGGCGTGAACTCAGGTGGCGGCGGCGGTGGCGCCGCAAGCAATGGCAAATCAGGTAGTGCCGCTCAAGCGGGTAGCGATGGCGGTGATGGCACGTCTTCGGAGATTTCAGGCAACTCGTTGGTCTACGGCTCGGGCGGCGGCGGTGGTGGTTGGAGTGGCAGGGGGCTAGGTAAACCCGGGGCTGGTAACGGAGGCACATCGTCATCGTCACCGCCAACAAGCGGTGACCCGAATCGTGGCGGTGGTGGCGGCGGCGGCGGCAATGGCTCCGCAACTGTTGGTGGCAACGGCGGCTCGGGCGTTGTCATCGTCAGCTATGCGACACCTCCTACCCCCGGGTCATGCACGCCGCTCACCTACTCGTACACCTCGGGGGGCATCCCCTACACCGTCGTGGAGTTTCAGGGTGC
>Ga0169931_10001393_pt1 | contig 39848 bp, 36 predicted proteins | sample Kivu_15m_20L_FD_129675 | JGI IMG/M metagenome (GOLD analysis project Ga0169931, IMG submission 129675) | Freshwater microbial communities from Lake Kivu, Western Province, Rwanda to study Microbial Dark Matter (Phase II) - Kivu_15m_20L... | ecosystem: Environmental > Aquatic > Freshwater > Lake... | reverse complement strand
CTGGTGGAAACCATCTTCGATACCCTGAACGCGAAAGCCGCGCTGTTCGCGATCGAAAGCGAATTCGCGCGCCGCGGCACGCGCCTGCCGGTGATCGTCTCGGGCACCATCACCGACGCCTCGGGGCGTACCCTGTCGGGCCAGACTGCGGAGGCGTTCTACAACTCCATCCGCCACGCGCGGCCGATCGCGGTGGGGCTCAATTGCGCGCTCGGCGCGCGCGAGCTGCGGCCCTACGTCGAGGAACTGTCGGAACTGGCCGACGCCTTCACCTCCTGCTACCCGAACGCGGGCCTGCCCAATGCCTTCGGCGAATACGACGACACGCCGCAGTCCATGGCTTCCCAAATGGGCGAGTGGGCGCGCGCCGGGTTCCTGAACATTGCCGGCGGCTGCTGCGGCACCACGCCCGAGCACATCCGCGCCATCGCCGACGCCGTGCGCGGCGTGAAGCCGCGCGCCATCCCGGCCAAGCGGCAAATGCTGCGCCTGTCGGGCCTGGAACCGTTCAACGTCGGCCCGGAATCGCTGTTCGTCAACGTCGGCGAGCGCACCAACGTCACCGGCTCGAAGGCCTTTGCGCGCCTGATCCTCGCCGGCCAGTACAGCGAAGCGCTGGCGGTGGCCCGCCAGCAGGTGGAGAACGGCGCGCAGGTGATCGACGTCAACATGGACGAGGCGATGCTGGACTCGGAGAAGGCGATGACCACCTTCCTCAGCCTCGCCGCCTGCGAGCCGGACATCGCGCGCGTGCCGGTGATGGTGGATTCCTCCAAGTGGAGCGTGATCGAGGCGGGCCTGAAATGCCTGCAGGGCAAGGGCATCGTCAACTCCATCAGCCTGAAGGAGGGCGAGGCCGAGTTCCTGCGCCAGGCGCGCCTGGTGCGCAAATACGGCGCCGCGGTGATCGTGATGGCCTTCGACGAGAAGGGCCAGGCCGACACCCTGGAGCGGCGCATCGAGATCTGCGGCCGCGCCTGGAACCTGCTGACGCGCGAGGCAGGTTTCCCGGCCGAGGACATCATCTTCGACCCGAACATCTTCGCGGTGGCCACCGGACTGGAGGAGCACGCGCGCTACGGCATCGACTTCCTCGAGGCAACCCGGTGGATCAGAGCAAACCTCCCCGGTGCGCAGGTCTCCGGCGGGGTGTCCAACTTCTCGTTCTCCTTCCGCGGCAACGACCCGGTGCGCGAGGCGATGCACACCGCGTTCCTCTATCACGCGGTGCAGGCCGGCATGACCATGGGCATCGTCAATGCCGGGCAGCTGGGCGTGTACGAGAAGCTCGACCCGGAGCTGCGCGAGCGCGTCGAGGATGTGATATTCGACCGACGGCCGGAGGCGACCGAGCGCCTGATCGAGATCGCCGGCAGCGTCAAGGGCGGCGCCAGGGCCGCGCGCGAGGACGATGCCTGGCGGCGCAGCACGGTTGAAGAGCGCCTGGCGCACGCGCTGGTGAACGGCATCACTTCGCACGTTATCGAGGACACCGAGGAGGCGCGCCAGGGCCGCGCGAAACCGATCGAGGTCATCGAGGGCCCGCTCATGGACGGCATGAACATTGTCGGCGACCTGTTCGGCGCCGGCAAGATGTTCCTGCCGCAAGTGGTGAAATCGGCGCGCGTGATGAAGCAGGCGGTGGCGCACCTCATTCCCTACATCGAGGAGGAGAAGCGGCGCAGCGGCGAGGCCGGCAAGGTCAAGGGCAAGGTGGTGATCGCCACCGTGAAGGGCGACGTGCACGACATCGGCAAGAACATCGTCGCGGTGGTGCTCCAGTGCAACAACTACGACATCGTGAACCTCGGCGTGATGGTGCCGGCGCAGAAGATCCTGGACACCGCCCGCGAGGAGAAGGCCGACGCCATCGGCCTCTCGGGCCTGATCACGCCGTCCCTCGAGGAAATGGCGCACGTGGCAAAGGAGATGCAGCGCCAGGGCTTCACCCTGCCGCTGCTGATCGGCGGCGCAACCACCTCGCGCGCCCACACCGCGGTCAAGATCGCGCCCAACTATTCCGGCCCGGTGGTGTACGTGCCGGATGCCTCGCGCTCGGTCGGCGTGGCGCAGAACCTGCTGTCGGCGGAAAACCGGGATGCGTACATCGCATCCGTGCGCGCGGACTACGACCGCGTCCGCCTGCAGCACGGCCAGAAAAAGGGGCCTGGCCCGCTACACCCGATTGCGGAAGCGCGCCGCGGCGGCGCCAAGATCGACTGGAAGGCCTATCGCCCGACGGCGCCGGCCAGGCCGGGCCTCACGGTGCTGCGCGACTATCCGCTGGAGAAACTGGTTCCCTGCATCGACTGGGGCCCGTTCTTCCAGGCCTGGGAACTGTCCGGCCCGTTCCCGAAGATCCTCGAGGACCCGGTGGTCGGCGAGGCGGCGAGAAAGCTGTACGCGGAGGCGCGCGAGTTCCTCGACCGCGCGGTGAAGGAGAAGTGGATCCGCGCCAACGGCGTGTTCGGCCTCTATCCGGCGGCGCAGGTCAACGGCGACGATCTGGAAATCTACGCGGACGAGAGCCGCAACACGGTCGCGCTCACCTGGCACAACCTGCGCCAGCAGAACCACAAGCCCGAGGGCAACGCGAACCTGTGCCTGGCCGACTTCGTGGCGCCGAAGGCCTCCGGGGTGCGGGACTGGATCGGCGCCTTTGCCGTCGGCGCCGGCGGCTTCGAGGAGCGCCTGGCTGCCTACGAGCGCGCCCACGATGACTACAGCGCCATCATGCTGAAGGTCCTTGCCGACCGCCTCGCGGAGGCCTTCGCCGAGCACCTGCACGAGCGCGTGCGGCGCGAATTCTGGGGATATGCGCCGGAGGAACAGCTCTCGGCCCAAGACCTGATCCGCGAGGCCTACCGCGGCATCCGCCCGGCACCGGGTTACCCGGCCTGCCCGGACCACACCGAGAAGGGGGGCCTGTTTGCGCTGCTGCAGGCCGAAGCCAACGCGGACATGCGGCTGACCGAGTCCTACGCCATGCTGCCGGCCTCGGCGGTTTCGGGTTTCTACCTGTCGCATCCCGATGCGGCCTACTTCGCGGTGGGCAAGATTGGCCGCGACCAGGTCGAGGATTACGCGCGCCGCAAGGGCATGCGCATCGAGGATGCGGAACGGTGGCTGGCGCCGAACCTTGCCTACGAGCCGGCCGATATAATTTCTGCCATCTCAACCTGACGGAAACACCCGACCACCATGGGCAAAGGCGACAAGCGCACGCGGCGCGGCAAGATCTACAAAGGCAGCTACGGCAAGACGCGCCCGGGGCGCGTCAAGGCGAAAAAGAAGAAGCTCTAGGTACCGATTGGCCGGGGCGCCGGCCGGGGCGCGGCGCGAACGCGCAGCCTAAACGACGAAGTCAAAGCGCAAGGCCGCGCCAGCGCGCTTCATTTGCAACTCCGGCCGGTAGATGCGGTCGCGCGCGTTGCCAGGGTCACCCGCAAAGTACAGCTGGGTGGTGAGCAATTGCCTTCCCGGCGGCTGCACTTTCACGTGAATGTGGCGGGTGCGGCCCGGGTAGAGGCCCGGCAGGACGGTCTCGAAGCGAAAGCGCCCCTGCGCGTCGCAGAACAGGTGTCCCCAGTAGCGGAACCCTGCGTTGTCGTACTCGCCGTTTTCGTCGGCATGCCAGATGTCGAGCATCGCCTGAGGGAGCGGCCTGCAATCCGGCGCCTGCACCAGCCCGATGACCGTGATGCGCTCGCCGGCGGCCCCCGGTTCGACGAGTGAGTCCTTGCGTGGCGTACGCGGCGAATAGAACGGGCCTTCGGTCTGGCGCTGCGTCGGCTCGGCCTTGCCGCGGCATTCCGGCGTCAGCGCGAGCGATGAGGGCGCTTGCGCGAGCGATTGGCGCGACACCAGCATGCCCGCCGGCAGGGCGAGCGCGGCCTTCATGAAGCGGCGCCGGAACGTGGACATGTCTCCAGTGATCGGATCGCGCCGACGCAGGTTGGTTCCCCGGGCTGCGGGGCCGCGGTTCAGCCGCGCGCGCCTGGCGCCCCGCCGCTGAGCCGGCCGATCTCCGCCTTTACATAGTTCGCCAGCGCGAGGCGGTCGGGCACCAGCATCACCATGCCGAATCCCTGGTCCAGGTAGCGCTGGGTGAACTTGGAACCGGCGGTATGCATGCCGGCGACGACGCCATGCCGCTTGCAGGTCTCGAGGATTCGCGTGACCGTGGCGACATGCGCGGGCTCCTCGTTGTCCATCACCGGCGCCAGGCCGAGCGCCAGCGCGAGGTCGGTCGGGCCGATATAGACCGCATCCAGCCCCGGGGTGGGGATGATTTCCTCCATCTTCTCGATGCCTTCGGCGGTTTCGATCATCACCACGCAGGCCATTCCGCGATCGGCGTGCTTCTGGTAGTCGGCGCCGCCATATAGCGCCGCGCGATTGGGCCCTTTGCTGCGGATGCCCGCCGGCGGATAGCGGCAGGCGGCGACGGCGCGCTCGGCTTGCTTGCGATTACTCACCATCGGCACGATGACCCCGTAGGCGCCTGCATCGAGCACCTTGCCGATCATCGCCGGCTCGTTCCCCGGCACCCACACGAACGGCGTGGCGGCCGGGGTCGAGATCGCGGTCAGCATCGGCACGGCATCGACGAAATCGATGCGGCCGCGCTACAAGTCGACGCAGAGCCAGTCCAGGCCGCCGTGCGCCATGATCTCGGCCGAGAAGCTGCTGGGAATCGCGAGAAAGCCGCCGACCGCCGGCTTGCCTTCACGCCAGAGTTGCTTGACGCGGTTGATGCGCATGAGGTGTCGCTCTTTCGAGATTGTGGTGGACGTCGCGCGGATGGTAGCGCAGCGCGCAGCCTTCACGCGGCGCAGGCGAACCGGCCCCGCAGCCTAGCCGGGTTCCGTAACGGTCAACTCGACGTAGTCCGCAAGCGGCCGCTCGCGCAGCGCGCGCGTCAAGGCCGGAAGATCCTCCCGGTCGGGTACCACCAGCAACACACCCTTCGGCCTGCCGGTTCGCAGCAGGCGCACCAGCGCGATCTGCAGCTCGACGCGCGCGGTGCAGCAGGGGCACCCCGCCAGGGCCAGTACCGCCCAGCCCTCTCTTCGCGCGCCGGGATCGTTCACCGGCTCGATTGGAACCTTCAGCTCAGTTTTCCTCGCGCCGGCCGACCGACAGGCCCAGCGCCTTCAGCTTGCGGTACAGGTGGGTGCGCTCCAGGCCGGAGTGCTCCGCGACGCGGGACATGCTGCCGTTCTTGCGCGCGAGCAGGTTCTCGAAGTACAGCCGCTCGAAGGCCTCGCGCGCCTCCCGGTAGGGCCGATCCAGCGCGATCTCCGGCGGCGCGGTCGGACCCGCATGCGCGGCGAGCACGCGCTCGACGTCGGCGGGGCCGATCTCTTCCTCCAGCGCACCGAGAGCGAGGTTGCGCACCACGCTTTCCAGCTCGGAGAGGTTGCCCGGCCAGGCATGGTGGCGCAGCGCATTCAGCGAAGCGATCGACAGCCTGCGCGCCGGGCAGGCGCGCGCGTCCACCAGCTGCGCGAGGATGAGCGCGGCAAGGTCGGGGACGTCCTCCGCGAATTCGCGCACCGGGGGCAGCTTGAGAACCAGTTCCGAGAGCCTTGCCAGCAGCGCCGGGTCGAATTCGTGCTTCTCGGCGAGCGTGCGCGGATCCACCGGCGAGAACGACACCAGCCGCACGCGGTGCTTGTCGGCGCGGCTGAGGAAGAACTCCAGGTTCTTTTGCTCGGCGCGCCCCAGCCGCGACAGGTCGCCCACGAAGATCACCCCGCCGCTGGCGCGCGCCAGGACCTCGGAGGAAGCATCCGCAAGCAGGTCGACGCTCTCGAGAAACGGCGCCGCGGGCGCGGCCACGAGACGCGCAAAGAGCTCAGGTCGCGCGCCGCGCTCGCCGCGCAGCAGCAATGGCGCTGCGGTGAGCGCGAGCTGCGCCAGGCGCTTGCGCGACTCGACCAGGGCCGGCGAGCGGCCCAACGTGGCGAGCGAAAGCTCGCGCGCCGGCATCGCCTCCTGGTGGCGCAACGCGCGCTTGACTGTGCCCAGCAGCCGCTGCAGCGCGATCGGCTTCTCGAGGTAGTCCAGCGCGCCGATGCGCGTGGCTTGCACCGCGGTGTCGATGGTGCCGTGCCCGGACATCATCACCACGGGCATGGTCAGCTGGCCGCTGGCGGACCATTCCTTCAGCAGCGAGATGCCGTCGGTGTCCGGCATCCAGATGTCAAGCAGAACCAGGTCCGGCCGACCAGCCTCACGCGCGCGCCTCGCCTCGGCAGCGCTCTCGGCCAGGCGCACTTCATGGCCCTCGTCGACCAGGATCTCCATCAGCAGCTCCCGGATGCCGACTTCGTCGTCCACTACGAGGATTTGCGCCATAGATCAGGCGGTCTTCAGCAACACGCTCACCGCGGCACCCTGCGCCGGGCGGTTCTCGATCGCCACCTCGCCGTGGTGCTCGTCGACGATCTTCTTCACGATCGCAAGGCCAAGACCGGTGCCGCGCAGCTTGGTGGTGACATAGGGTTCGAAAATTCGCGCCATCAATGCCTCCGGGAAACCACCGCCATTGTCGGACACCGTGAGCCGGACACGATCACCTGCACGCTCGGTGCGCACTTCGATCGCGGCGCCTTCGCGCTTGTCGAGCGCGTCCTGCGCGTTCTGCACCAGGTTGTGGAGCACCTGGCGCATCTGCTGCGCGTCGGCGCGCACCGGCGGCAGCGCGAGGGCGAGGCTGCGCGCGATCGGCACCGGCGAGGTCTCGTACAGGGAAAGCACCTCGATCACCAGCGCGTTCAGGTCCAGCTGCGCCAGCGCTGGTGCCGGAAGCCGCGCATAGTCGCGGAAATCGTCCACCATGCTCTTCAACGCCGCGACCTGGTTGACGATGGTGTGAATGCCGCGCCGGAGCACGTCCGCGTCGGCGCTGGAGAGCCTGTCGGCAAGCTTCATCTCCAGGCGCTCGGCAGAGAGCTGAATCGGGGTGAGCGGATTCTTGATCTCGTGCGCGAGGCGCCGCGCCACCTCGGCCCACGCCGTGGCGCGCTGAGCCTGCAAGAGCTCCGAGATGTCGTCGAATACCAGCACATACCCACTCTCGGGCGCCTTGGGCAGGGCCGCGCCTCGCGCAAGCAATGTCTTGCCGGTGCCCTTGAGCTGCAGCTCGAGCTGCCAGACGCGATCAGGCTCGGCCGCGAACTGCCCGCCCACCGGCGCCGCGAAGGAGGCGAGCGCGGGCGGCCACTGCGCCAGCGCCTGCCCGGCGCAAGCGGCGAGCTCGGTCCCGAGGATCGCGTGCGCACCGTGGTTGGCGATGGTGAGTCGCAATGCGCCGTCGAATACCAGCACCCCAGTGGACAGGTTGGAGAGGATATTCTCCAGGCGCGCACGCGCAGTCTCGAGCGCGTCGCGATTGGCCTCCAGCACGCCGCGCGCCTCGTCCAGCTGCCGAGTCATGGAGTTGAAGGACTCGGTGAGCACACCCAGCTCGTCGCGGCTGGTCACCGGCGTACGGCGGCTGAAGTCGCCGCGCGCCACCGCCTGCGTCGCCTGGGCGAGGCTCGCCAGCGGCTGCGACAGCCGGTCGGCCAGCAGCACCGCGAGCGCAATCGCCACCAGCAGCGCCATGGACAGGGCAAGGGTCAGGGTGACGATATAGATCCGCTGCAGGCCCTGGCGCGACAGGGCGAGCTCACGGTAGTCGCGATAGGCCGCCTCCACCGCCTCGGCGCTGCGCGCGAACTGCTCGGGCACCGTCTGGCGCAACTGCAGGAAGCGCGTCTCCTCGGCGAGCGCGAAACTGGCCAGCGGCACCACCACGCGCAGCGCCAGCGGTTTGCCGGCTAGGGCGTCCACCGCACCGAAGCCGCGCCCGATCCGCGCCTGGCGCAGGTTCTGCGCCGAGGGAAGCTCGGGCACGAACTTCGACACATCGCCGCTTGCGCTCGCGATCAGGCGGCCGCCGAAGGAGACCAGCACCGCGTCCTGCAGCCCGGCCTGCTCGCGCAGGCGGTTGAGGGCCAATCCCTGCTGCGCCTGCGGCTGCTCGGCCAGCTCCAGCGCCATCGCGCGCGCTTTCACCTGCATCTCGCCCAGCAGCTGGTCGAGGGCGGACTGCCCAGGCTGATGCCGCCCTCGAGGGCCGCATCCACCTTGACGTCGAACCAGGACTCGATGCTCTTGGACAGGAACTGCACCGACACCATGTACACCAGCGCGCCGGGTACCAGCGCCATCACCGCCAGCATTAGCATCAGACGCAGGGTGAGCCGGGAGCCGAACACGCGCCCCCGCACCTTGCGCCAGAGCGCCGCGAGCTGCCAGGCCGCTAGAACGGCCAGCAACGCCGCGAGCGCCGCGTTGAGGCCCAGCAGCAGCGGATAGTGCTGCGCGAACAGCGTGGTGTTCCCGCTGGCCGTGGCAAGCAGGAAAATGAGCACGCCGGCCAGCGCCGCGCCGAGGAGCAACAGCAGCTTCATCGGGCCTCCGCCTCCTTGGCATCCTTCGCCTCGCGCGGTTCGGCGGTCACCACCCGGTAGGCAAAGCGCTTCCAGGGCGATTCCAGGGTCAGCTCCCGGCTGGTGATGGCGCTCAACTGGAACGGCTTGGGCAGGAGGTTGACATCCAGCCGCATGCGCACCGCTGCTTCATAGTTGCCGTCGGCGAGCGGCGAGCTGCGGTCCACCACCGTCCAATCGCGCACCCTGCGCAGCACCGCAAGCACTTCCGGCAGGGTGGAGAAGCTCTGCTGCAACAGGCCGGTGGACAGGCGGTATTGCCGCGACAGCGCGTGATAGGACAGGCGCAGCTGCATGCGCTTGACTGCCGCCTTCTCGTCGAACCACCACCAGCGCGTTCGCTTGAGTTCGAACTCGACCGCAAAATAAAGCGGAATTCCGTTGGCGACCGCTTCAGCCAGGCGCGGATTGATGTCGAAGGCGAACTCGGCGCTCAGGGCGAGCCCCTCCTCGGCGGGGGCAAGACGCGCGTCACGCACCTCGATCTCGTCGGCGCGCGCAAACATCGCCGCCGCGCTCAGCGCGAGCACCAGCAGAATCTTGTAGAGGACCGCGCCCGGCATCGCGCTCAGCGTCAGGCCGGCTTCTCTAGCAGCGCAAAATAGAATCCGTCGTGCGCGGCGCCGGGCAGCAGCTGCGCGGCGCCGCCGTCGGCCAGCGGCAGGCGTCGCGCGCCGGCCGCGCTTGCAACGAACGCATCCACCACCGCGCCGTTCTCCATGCCGAACACCGAGCAGGTGACATACAGCAATTTACCACCCGGGGCGAGCACCCGCCAAAGCGCCTCCAGAATGCGCGCCTGGCGCGCAGCGAAGGCCCCGGCGTCGGTGGGTCGGCGCAGCCACTTGATATCCGGATGGCGCCGCACGATCCCCGTTGCCGTGCACGGCACGTCGGCGAGGATGCGCTCATACGGCTTGCCGTCCCACCAGCGGCCGGTCTCGGTGCAATCGACGGCGCGAACGTCGGCGGCAAGCCCCAGGCGCCCGAGCAGTTTCGCCACGTCGCGACACCGCACCGGATCGGCATCCAGTGCCGTGAGCGCCACGTCGGCCGACTCGAGGATGTGCGCGGTCTTGCCCCCCGGCGCCGCGCAGGCGTCGAGGACGCGCTGCCCCGATTTCAGATCCAGGCATGCCGCTGCCCGCTGCGCTCCGGCATCCTGCACGGAAACCAGGCCCTCGGCGTGCCCCGGAAGCCGCGCTGCGGGAAGTGGCTTCGCCAGCAACAGCGCGCTCGGGCCAATGCGTTGCGCTTCGATTCCTTCGGCCGCGAGCCTTTCGTGATAGGCCTCGGTGGTGATGCGCCGCGAATTGACGCGCAGGCACATTGGCGGGTGGCCGTTGCCGGCCTCAAGGATCGCCTGCCACGCCTGGGGATACTCGGCGCGCAGGCTCTCGATCCACCACCGCGGATGCTGCCAGCGTGCCTGCGGATCCGCCTGCAGGCGCGCCGCCATGGCCGCGCCACCCCGCTGGAACGCGCGCAGCAGCGCGTTGACGTAGCCCTTGGCGCGCGCCAGTTCGAGCCGTTCGCAGGCTAGTCCGGCTTGGTCGAGCACGGTGTAGTCGGCGTACCGCTTCGATTCGAGCGCGCTCAGCGCACACCAGAGCAGGGCTTCGATGAGCGGATCGGCCGACTGGCCGCGGTGGGAAAGCGCAGCGACAATCGCCTGCGAGCGACCGTAGCGGCGCAGGGTGGCATAGCAAAGATCGGCCGTGGCCGCTCGCAGGTTGCGCGCCTCGTCAAGGTCCTCGCCCGCTTCCTCGACAGGGTCGAGGCGCCGGCCCGCGGCAACGCGCGCCACGCGCCTGGCAGCCGCGGCAAGTGCTTCAGCGAGCGGCGCCAAGGCGCTCTCCCACCCCGACCGGACATCCACGCAGAAACGCCGCCGCGTCGAGACGCTTGCCGCCGGCGCGCTGCAACTCGTGGATTTCCAGCGCGCCCTCGCCGCAGGCAACGACAATCCCGCCGGCACCGGCGGAGAGCACTTCGCCCGGCGCTCCTGCGCCCTCGACACAGCGGGCGCGCCAGAGTTTCACGACTTCGCCCCGCAGCGCGGATTGCGCACCCGGCGCGGGTCGAAAGGCGCGCAGCTTGCGCTCCAACTCCTCGCAGGGCCGGGACCAGTCGATGGCCGCTTCGTCCTTTTCAATCTTGCGCGCATAGCTCATCCCCTCCGTCGCCTGCGGTTGCCAGTGCGCGCGCCCGGCAGCGATCATCGCCAGTGCCTCGACGACGCACACGGCGCCCAGCCCGGCCAGCTTGTCATGCAGGGACTGTGCGTCGTCCTCGGGCGCGATGCGGGTCCTGCGCTCCAGCATCACCGGACCGGTATCCAGCCCCGCTTCCATCTTCATGATCGCCACGCCGGTTTCTGCGTCCCCCGCCAGGATCGCGCGCTGGATCGGCGCCGCACCGCGCCAGCGCGGCAGCAACGAAGCATGGATGTTGATCGCCCCCAGGGGGGCGATGTCGAGCACCGCCTGGGGCAGCAGCAGGCCGTAAGCGGCGACGACCAACAACTCGGGCCGTGCAGCCAGGATGGAGGCCGCAGCAGCAGGATCCTTCAGCGTGGCCGGTTGGTGCAACGCGAGGCCACGCGCCAGCGCCAGTTGCTTGACCGGGCTGGCGGCCGGGTGCATGCCGCGTCCGGCGGGCCGATCCGGTTGGGTGAGGACCAGTGGAATCGCGTGGCCGGCTTCCAGCACGGCCGCCAGCGTGCGTTCGGCAAAAGCCGGCGTGCCTGCGAGGACGATGCGCATGCCGGTCGTGTTCCGGTGGCGGGCGGGAGGCTCAGCCCGCGACGGCGGCGCTCAGGCGCTCTTGCGGAGCTGCTTGGCGATACGCGCGCGGATGCGCTGCTGCTTGAGTTGCGACAGGTGCTCGACGAACACCTTGCCCTTCAGGTGGTCCATCTCATGCTGGATACAAACCGAGAGCAGCCCCTGGGCCTGCAACATGAACGCATTACCGTTCTGGTCGAATGCGCGCACCTTGATGCGCTCGGCGCGCTCGATGGTATCGTAGATGCCGGGCACCGACAGGCAGCCTTCCTCGATGTCGGAGACGCCACTCGCTTCGATGATCTCTGGGTTGACCAGCACCACCAGGGAATCGCGGCGCTCCGAGACATCGACGACTATGATCTGCTTGTGCACGTCCACCTGGCTCGCGGCAAGGCCGATACCGGGGGCCGCATACATGGTTTCCGTCATGTCGCCCACCAGGCGCTTGTGCGACTCGTCGAATACCTTGACCGGCTCAGCGACCTTGTGGAGGCGGGCGTCCGGGTAGCGCAGGATGTTCAGAATCGCCATAAATTCGGAAAAAGCTTGCGGATTGAATTAATTACGGGCAGGATCTCACGCTAGGTGTAAGCACAATGGGCTTTGTGCTACATTCCAGCTGAGAAAACAGCAGCCACCGCTCGGGGGCCACACGTCCTACCTAATGGGCAAGTTTATCACAACACTCATTTTTGTCCTTGGGCTGGGAGGCTGGCAGGGCGTCTTCGCGCAGGCGCCGAAGTCCCCGCTCGCGCTCAAGCCGGACGCCCCGGAGCGCTATGTCGTGGTGCCGGGGGACACGCTTTGGTCCATCGCGCAACGCTCCACCGACTCGCCGTGGCGCTGGAACGAGTTGTGGAACCTGAACAAGGACGACATCAAGAACCCGCACCGGATCTATCCGGGCAACGTCATCGTGCTGGACCGGGCCCGCGGACAGATCGCGATGGGCGAAACCGTGCAACCCAGCCCGAGCGTGCGTGCGGAATCCACCGCCAAGGCGGCGATCCCCAGCATCCCGCCTGCGGTGATCGAACCCTTCGTCACCCGCCCGCTGGTCGTTGAAGCCGACGGCTTGGACAAGGCCCCGACCATCGTCGCCTTGGAGGGTGGCCGCGTGGTGATCGGCGCGGGCAACCGCGCGTTCGTCAAAGGGAGCGGCGGCGGCGCAGAGGGCAACTGGTTCGTCTACCGCCGCGGCAAGGCGCTGGTCGATCCCGGCAGCAAAACCACGTTGGGCTACGAGGCGATTTACCTCGGAACTGCCAAGACCGTGGCTGCCGGCAATCCGGCGACCATTGAACTGGCCAGCGCAACCCTGGAAGTCGGCGCGGGCGACCGCCTGGTTGCCGCCGGCAAGGCCGAGCCCGTGACCTAAGCGCCGTGCGCCCCCAGCGCCCGAGTCAGCGGTCGCGTCATCGGGCTCTACGGCGGCGTAGGCCAGGTCGGTGAAGCAGGCCGGCATTCCATCATCACGCTCAATGTCCGCAAGACGGCGGGCATCGAGCCCGGCCACGTGCTCGCGCTGCATCGCCCGGGGGCGACCGTCCCGAATGCGTCTACCAACGCGCGCGGCGCGGCCCCCGTCAAGCTACCCGACGAACGCTATGGCCTTGTGTTCGTGTTCCGCGTCTTCGACCGCGTTTCCTATGGCCTGGTCATGGACGTTTCGCGCCCGGTCAGTGCGATGGACGTCGTGCAGAATCCCTGACGCCGGCCATGGCGCGCGGCCCTGATCTCGAGGGCTGGCTTCGTCTTACCCTTGCGCCGGGTCTTGGCGTGGCTGCATTGAGGACCCTGCTGGGCCGATTCGGGCTTCCAGAGCAGATCCTTGCCAACCGGGAGGCGCTCCCGCCACAGATTGCACGCACGCTCGACTCCGAACCGGTGTCGAGCGCCGTTGCCCTGGCGCTGGATTGGCTCGCGCAACCCGGTCGCGCACTGGTCACGCTTGCCGACGCGGAATATCCCAGGCTGCTGCTCGAGATCCCAGACCCGCCGCTGGTACTGTACTGCCGTGGACGCGTCGAGTTGCTGGCACAGCCGTCTCTCGCGGTAGTCGGCAGTCGCAACGCAACGCCCCAGGGCAAGCGCGACGCGGAGAGTTTCTCGCGTGTCTTCAGCACGGCCGGCATCACCATCGTCTCCGGCCTGGCGCAAGGCGTGGATGCCGCCGCGCACCGGGGCGGGCTCGCCGGAGCCGGCTCGACCATCGCGGTGCTGGGCACTGGCGTCGATCGTGTTTACCCGCAATCGAACGCGGCGCTTGCCGCGGAGATCGAGCGCGACGGCCTGCTGCTGTCCGAGTTCGCACTAGGCACGAGAGCGCTGCCGCACCACTTTCCGCGCCGCAACCGCTTGATCAGCGGGCTGTCGCAAGGCTGCCTGGTCATCGAGGCGGCGCTCGCCTCAGGTTCCCTCATTACCGCCCGCGCCGCTGCCGAACAGGGGCGTGACGTGTTCGCGTTGCCGGGTTCCATCCATTCGCCCCTCAGCAAAGGCTGCCACGCGCTCATCAAGTCAGGCGCCAAGCTGGTCGAATCGGCCGATGACGTGCTCGCCGAGTTGCCGGGGTTCCGGGCTCGGCCGCTCGTGGCACCTGCGCCCGCAACCAGCGACAGCGCACAGCCGCTGCTGGTGCACATGGGCGAGGACCCGGTCGACGTCGATTCGCTGTGCGCTCGCTCCGGCATGACCGCCGCACAGGTCAGCGCCCAGCTGCTGAGCCTGGAACTGGCCAGTCGCGTCGCTGCGCTGCCCAGCGGGCTCTACCAGAAACTGCACTGAAAACAAGGCTCCGCGGCGGACGAAGTTGTAAGGCCGCTCTTTTTGCAGGTATCCTCTGGCCCCTTTTCGGGCAAGCCCATGTCGAAGAAGCTCATCATCGCCGAGAAACCTTCCGTCGCCGCCGACATCGCGCGCGCGCTGGGCGGATTCACGCGCAAGGGCGACTACTTCGAGAGCGTGGACTACGTGCTGTCCTCCGCGGTGGGCCACCTGTTGCAACTCGCCCTGCCCGAGGAACACGACGTGAAGAAGGGCAAGTGGTCCTTTGCCCGACTGCCGGTGGTCCCTCCGCATTTCGACCTGGCCCCGATCGAAAAGAACGAACCCCGCCTGAACGCGCTGCTGAAGCTGATCAAGCGCAAGGACGTCACCGGCCTGATCAATGCCTGCGACGCCGGCCGCGAGGGCGAGCTCATTTTTCGCTATATCACCCAGTACTCGAAGACGAAGAAGCCGATCGAGCGCCTCTGGCTTCAATCCATGACCCAGAGCGCGATCCGCGAGGGCTTCTCCACGCTGCGCGCGGATCGCGACATGCTGCCGCTGGCCGATGCCGCAAAGTCGCGCTCCGAGGCCGACTGGCTGGTCGGCGTCAACGGCACCCGGGCGATGACCGCGTTCAATTCCAGGGAGGGCGGCTTCTACCTGACCACCGTCGGCCGCGTGCAAACGCCAACGCTCGCGATCCTGCTCGAGCGGGAAGAGAGAATCCGGGCCTTCAAGGCCAGGGACTACTGGGAAGTGCACGCCCGCTTCGGCGCCAAGGCCGGCGAATATGCGGGTCGCTGGTTCGACGCCGCCTTCAAGAAGGACGAAGGCGGCGAGCGCAAGGCCGAGCGGGTCTGGGACGAGAAGCGTGCCGCTGCGATTTCGGCGGCCTGCTCCGGGAAGGCCGGGATCGTCACCGAGCAGACCAAGCCCTCAACCCAGGCCTCGCCGCTCCTGTATGACCTGACCAGCTTGCAGCGGGAGGCCAACGGCCGCTTCGGCTTTTCAGCCAAGGGCACCCTGTCGCTCGCCCAATCCCTGTACGAGCGCCACAAGGTCCTGACCTATCCGCGAACGGACGCGCGCGCGCTGCCCGAGGACTACATCGCGATTGTGAAGAAGACGATGGACGCGCTGGCCCTGGCCAAGGCGTACGCGCCCTTCGCCAAGCAGGTGCTCAAGGGCGGCTGGGTGAAGCCCAACCGGCGCATTTTCGACAACAGCAAGATCTCGGACCACTTCGCGATCATCCCGACGCTGCAGGCGCCGGGCCACCTGTCCGAGCCGGAGCAGAAGCTCTACGACCTGGTGGTGCGGCGGTTCCTCGCGGTGTTCTTCCCCTCCGCGGAGTTCCTCCAGACCACGCGCATCACCCGCATCGGCGAGGAGCCGTTCAGGACCGATGGCCGGGTGATGCAGAGCCCGGGGTGGCTCGCCGTCTACGGCAAGAGCCTGCAGGACGACACCGTCACGCTGCCTGCCATCGAGCAGGGCGAGAAGGTGAAAACGCTCGAAGTGAATGCGGTCGCCAACCAGACGCGCCCGCCGACGCGCTATAACGAGGCCACGCTGCTCTCGGCGATGGAGGGCGCGGGCAAGCTGCTCGAGGACGACGAGTTGCGGGAGGCCATGGGCGCGAAGGGCCTGGGCACGCCGGCGACGCGTGCTGCGGTGATCGAGGGCCTGATCAACGAGAAATACCTCGAGCGCGTCGGCCGTGACCTGAAGCCCACCTGGAAGGCTTTCCGCCTGTTCTTCGCGCTGCGCCACTTCGGCGTCGACGAGATCACCTCGCCGGAGCTCACCGGAGACTGGGAGTCCAAGCTCAAGCAGATGGAGCAGGCCAAGCTGCCGCGCGCGAAGTTCATGGATCACATCGAGCAGGTCACACGTGACCTGGTCGAGCGGGTGCGCAATGGCGCCATCCCGGAGGAGGCTTTCGCCACGGTGGCCGCGCCGTGCCCGAAATGCGGCGGCGTGATCCAGGAAACCTACCGCAAGTTTCAGTGCCAGAAATGCGATTTCTACATCTGGCCGGTTCTGCTTGGGCGCGAATGGTCGCCCGAGGAGGTCGCCGAGCTGGTGACGAAGAAGTTCATCGGTCCCCTGAACGGCTTTCGCAGCAAGCAGGGCCGGCCGTTCTCGGCGGGCCTCAAGCTCGGCGCGGATCACCGCGTCGAGTTCGACTTCGGCCAACCGCTGGACGGCGAAGGCGCGGAGGCGCCCGACTTCAGCGGGCAGGAAGCGCTCGGCGCCTGTCCGAAATGTAGCTCGCGCGTGTTCGAGCACGGCGTGTCATACGTCTGCGAGAAATCGGTCGGCCCGGAGCCCAGCTGCGACTTCCGCAGCGGCCGCATGATCCTGCAGCAAGCGGTAGAACGCGAGCAGATGCACAAGCTCCTCGCCACCGGGCGCACCGACCTGCTGGCCAACTTCGTGTCGCGCAAGGGACGCAAGTTCAAGGCGTTCCTGGTGAAGACCCCGGGCGGAAAAGTCGGCTTCGAGTTCATGGCGCGGGCGGAGAAACCGGCCGCCGCCAGGTCAGCGGCCAAGCCGCAGCCGGCCGCCGAGGTGAAACCGCTGAAACGGGGCGCCGCAGGCAGGGCGGCAACCAAGTCCAAGTCGGCCGCCCGCAAGCGCAAGGCGGCCTAGCACCCCGCTAAACGTCGAGGTTGCGCACGCCCAATGCGTTCGACTCGATGAACGCGCGCCTCGGCTCGACCTCGTCGCCCATCAGTTTGGTGAAGATCTCGTCCGCGGCAATGCCGTCGTCGATCTGCACCTTGAGCAACCGTCGCACACCCGGATCCATGGTGGTCTCCCACAACTGCCCCGGGTTCATCTCGCCCAGTCCCTTGTAGCGCTGCAGGCTCATCGACTTCTGCACCTCGGTGAGCAGCCAGCACATGGCCTCGCCGAAATCCTTCACCGGCTGCTGCTTCTCGCCGCGGCGCACATGCGCGCCGACCCCCACCAGGCCCCGCAGCATCTCGGCGGTCTGGCGGATCTGCGCGTAATCGCCGGACTGGACGAACTCGGCATCGATCACGGTGAAGCGCACGTTGCCATGCCGGGTGCGTTCGATGCGAATCTGGTAGCGCTCGGTCTTGGTATCGAAATGCGCGCCGACCTTGATGCCGGTCCCGGCAAGCGCGTCGGCCAGGGTCTCGGCCGATGCCTTCGCGGCGTCGCTGCGCGCGAGGTCCACCCGCACCCCGCGCAACAGCGCGTTCAGCACCTCGCGGTCGACCCATCGCGAAACGCGGTCGATCACCGCCTCCGACAACAGGTAGGACTTAGCCAGCTCCGCCAGCGTGTCGCCGGTGATCGGGTCGCGGCGCGCCGCCGGGTGCAGCGCCGCGTCCACCAGCGCCTGGCGCAGCATGAATTCATTCAGCTCGTGCTCGTCCTTGAGGTAGCGATCGTCCTTGCCCTGCTTGGCTCGGTACAGCGGCGGCTGCGCGATGTAGATGTGGCCACGTTCCACCAGCTCCGGCATCTGGCGGTAGAAGAAGGTGAGCAACAGGGTACGGATGTGCGATCCGTCCACGTCCGCGTCGGTCATGATGATGATGCGGTGGTAGCGCAGCTTCTCGGGGTTGTACTCCTCCTTGCCGATGCCGCAGCCCAGCGCCGTGATCAGCGTGGCGATCTCCGCCGAGCCGAGCAACTTGTCGAAGCGCGCCTTCTCGACGTTGAGGATCTTTCCCTTCAGCGGCAGGATCGCCTGGAACTTGCGGTCGCGGCCCTGCTTGGCCGAGCCGCCCGCGGAATCGCCCTCCACCAGATACAGCTCGCACTTCGCGGGATCCTTTTCCTGACAATCCGCGAGCTTGCCGGGCAGCCCCAAGCCATCCAGCACGCCTTTCCGGCGCGTCATTTCGCGCGCCTTGCGCGCCGCCTCGCGAGCCGCCGCGGCCTCGATGATCTTCCCGGTAATGGTGCGGGCGTCCGCCGGGCGCTCGGCGAGAAACTCGCGCAGCCTGTCGGCGACGATCTCCTCGACCACCGGGCGCACCTCGGAGGACACCAGCTTTTCCTTGGTCTGCGAGGAAAACTTGGGCTCGGGCACCTTCACCGACAGCACGCAGGCAAGCCCCTCGCGCATGTCGTCGCCGGTGGTTTCGATCTTGGCGCGCTTGGCGGCCTCGTTTTCCTCTATGTACTTGTTGAGCACGCGCGTCATCGCCGCGCGCAGGCCGGTCAGGTGGGTGCCGCCATCCTTCTGCGGGATGTTGTTGGTGAAGCAGAGCACGTTCTCCTGGTAGGAGTCGTTCCACTGCATCGCCACATCCACCGTGATGCCGTCCTTTTCGCCGGTAGCGTTGAACACGTTGAGGTGCAGCACGCTCTTGGCGCGGTTGATGTATTCGACGAATCCCTTGACGCCGCCGCCAAAGGCGAAGTTCTCCTCCTTGCCGCTGCGCTGGTCGAGCAGCACGATGCGCACGCCGTTGTTGAGGAACGAGAGCTCGCGCAGCCGCTTGGCGAGGATTTCGTAGTGGTAGTCGACCGCGCCGAAGATGCCGCGCGAGGCGAGGAAGTGGACTTCAGTTCCCCTTTTCTCGGTGGTGCCGGTGACCCGCAGCGGCGCGGTGGGCACGCCGTCGGCAAACTCGATCTGATGCGACTTTCCATCGCGCCAGATGGTCAATCGCAACCAGCTGGACAGTGCGTTCACCACTGAGACGCCGACGCCGTGCAGGCCGCCCGAGACCTTGTAGGTGTTGGAGTCGAACTTGCCGCCGGCGTGGAGCTCGGTCATGACGATTTCGGCCGCCGAGCGCCTCTCCTCGTCATCCTCCTTGACGCCGGTCGGGATGCCGCGGCCGTTGTCCAGCACGGACACCGAGTTGTCGGTATGAATGGTGACCAGAATCTCGTCGCAGTAGCCGCCGAGCGCCTCGTCGACGGCATTGTCCACGACCTCGAACACCATGTGGTGCAGGCCGGTACCGTCCGAGGTGTCGCCGATGTACATCCCCGGGCGCTTGCGCACCGCCTCGAGGCCCTTCAGGATCTTGATCGAGTCCGAGTCGTAGCCGTCGGAATCGATCTGTTGCTGCAGCTTGTCCGCCTCGTCCACCGGGTCAGATCCTCATCGGCATGACGACATACCGGAAATCCGGCTCCGTCGGAAACTGCAGCAGCGCACTGGAGGCCGAATCGCCGAAGCTGCACTCCACCTGCTCCGCGGCGACGTTATTAAGCACGTCGAGCAGGTAGTTGACGTTGAAACCGATGTCCAGGGCGCCGCCCTTGTACTCCACTTCAATGGTCTCCTCGGCCTCTTCCTGCTCGGTGTTGGAGGAGACGATTTTGAGCGTACCGTCGGTCAGAACCCAGCGCACGCCACGGAATTTCTCGTTCGACAGGATCGCGGCGCGCTGCAGCGAATGGCGCAGCGCCTCGCGCGCGATGGTCAGTCTGTTCTTGTTGCCGGTGGGAATGACGCGGGTGTAATCGGGAAACTTTCCGTCGATCAGTTTAGATACCAGCTCCACCCCGCCGAACGCGAACGCGGCCTGGGTAGCCGAGAGTTCGACGCGGATTTCGTCCTCGACGTCCCCCAGCAGCTTGGCCAGCTCGAGCACCGTCTTGCGCGGCACGATCACTTCCTGGCGCGGGACCTTCACCGCCAGTTCCATGGAAGCGTATGCAAGCCGGTGCCCATCCGTCGCCACCAGGCGCAGCTGGCCCTCGTCCACCACCATCAGCAGGCCATTGAGGTAGTAGCGGATGTCCTGCTGCGCCATGGCGTACTGCACCAGTCCGATCAGCCGGCGCAGCGCCTTTTGCGGCAGCGAGAAGCGCGCCACCTCTCCCGCGGGTTTGGCCAATTTGGGGAAATCCTCCGCTGCCAGGGTCTGCAGCGAGAAGCGGCTCTTGCCTGCCTTCACCTGCAGGCGCTTGTCCTGCTGCTGCAGCGTCACTTCCGAACCGTCAGGCAGCGCGCGCAGGATATCCACCAGCTTGCGTGCACCCACCGTGATCGCGCGCGCCTCCCCGGCGGGCTCCACCGCACTGCGGGCCGTGATCTGGATCTCTATGTCCGTGGCGAGAAAGGAAAGCGCGCCAGAGCTGCGCTCGATGAGCACGTTGGACAGGATTGGCAAGGTATGGCGGCGCTCGATGATGCCGCTGACTGCGGACAAAGGCCCCAGCAGCTCGTCCCGTTTGGCTTTCACCAGAATCATGCTTTGTATCCTTAAAAATAGTAATTGCTAGTAAGGCCTGGCCGTTCTTGGGATAAGTCCGATTCGTGTTTCCGCGCAACGGCTTGGCGGATTCGCGGCGAACTTTTTCCTGTTGATACTTTGGCTGCGGACTGTTGATGCTTTCCGGCGGCGCGCCCGAGAGCCGCCTTGTCCACATTTCCTCCCTCGGTTACGCCCAGCTTTGCCATTCAGCCTTTCAGCACCTGCTCGAGGAGGTGGTAGTCGCGATTGAGCCCCTGGTCTGATTTACGCAGCGCGGCGATAGTTCGGCACGCGTGCAGCACCGTGGTGTGGTCGCGGTTGCCAAAGGCCTCGCCGATCTCCGGCAAGCTCATCTGGGTGAGGTCCTTCGCGAGTGCCATCGCGACTTGCCGCGGGCGGGCGACATTGCGTGTGCGGCGCTTGGAATGCATGTCCGACATCTTGATCTTGAAGTACTCCGCCACGGTCTTCTGGATGCCTTCGACGTTAATCTGCCGGTTGGCGACGTGGAGGATGTCCCGCAGCGCCTCGCGTGCAAGCTCCAGGGAGAGGTCTCTGCTGGTGAAGCGGGCATACGCGAGCACTTTCTTGAGCGCCCCTTCCAGTTCGCGCACGTTCGAACGGATATGCTTGGCGATGAAGAAGGCGATGTCCTCAGGCAGGGTGGCGGCCTCGGCTTCCGCCTTTTTCAGCACGATGGCCACGCGCATCTCCAGCTCCGGAGGCTCAATCGCCACCGTGAGGCCCCAGCCGAAACGCGAGATCAGCCGCTCCTGCATGCCGGCGATCTCTTTCGGGTAGGTATCGCAAGTTATCACGATCTGCTTGTGCGCCTCGACCAGCGCGTTGAAAGCGTAGAAGAACTCCTCCTGGGTACGGTCCTTGTTGGAGAAGAACTGGATGTCGTCGATCAGCAGCAGGTCGAGGGAGTGGTAGTAGCGCTTGAACTCCTCGAACGATTTCTGCTGGTACGCGCGCACCACGTCGGTAACGTACTGCTCGGCGTGGGTGTAGCGGATCCTGGCTTCGGGGCGCGCCGCGGCGACGTAGTTGCCGATGGCCAGCAGCAGGTGCGTCTTGCCCAGCCCGACCCCGCCGTAGATGAACAACGGGTTATAGGACACGCCCGGGTTCTCGGCTACCTGCACTGCGGCGGCGCGCGCAAGCTGGTTCGCCTTGCCGGTGACCAGGCTATCGAAGCTGAACTGGCTGTTGAAGCGCGCTCGCTCGGTGGCGGCCGACCGCAGACCGAGGGGCTGGGTGGCAGATGCGCTGGCCTCCGGGGCTAGGTTGCGAATCGGTGCTTCGGCGGGCCGCGCGAGAACCAGCTTGACGAGCGTTTCGCGCCCGCTCGTTTCCTCCGCAAGCCGCCCGATGCGGGCGACGAAGCGTTCCCGCACCATTTGCAGCACGAACTTGTTGGGCGCGGTCAGCACCAGCGCGGCAGGGTCAGCTGCGTCGGCTTCCGGCGCCAGCGGCCGGATCCAGGTATTGAACTGTTGCGCAGGCAACTCCTGCTCCAGTCGGCGCAGGCAGGCGTGCCAGAGGGTCTGCATCGGTATTTTGCGGGGTCCGGTCGGCTCTGGTTCGGTGTGGGCTGGGTGATTTTCGGGAAGACGGTCGCCGCTCTGACGATAGTGCGCCGGCAAGTGCAAATTTTACCCTTTCCCTACTGGGTTATCCACAGGCTGATGGGCATTTTCCGGCTGGTGTTCCGGCGCACTGGGCCAAACAAGGAACATTTGACAAGGCTTTGATGGGCGGGCTCTAATACCGCCCTTTTTCAATCGAGCGCGACGATGAAGCGTACTTACCAGCCCTCCAAAACCCGGCGCGCGCGCCGCCACGGATTTCTTGTGCGTAAACGCACGCGCGGCGGACGCGCAGTGCTGGCCGCACGCAGGGCAAAGGGGCGCAAGCGCCTCGCGGTCTAGGCAGGCTGCCAGGCGTGCCCCGCAAGCCGGAGCGGGCGCGACAGGGGCTGGGGCCGGAGCGTCGCATCCGCGGCCGAGCCGCGTTCGAGCCGGTGCTGCGCTCGGGCAAGCGCAGTTCCAGCCGGGGTTTTGTATTCATCCTGGCCCGGCGCGAATCCGGCCCGCCGCGGCTGGGGATATTGATATCACGCAAGCATTCGGCAAAGGCGACCGTGCGCAATCACATCAAGCGCTGTATTCGCGAGGCCTTCCGGCTTGAGCAGGAGGCGCTCGCGCTTCTGGGCGCGGTGGACCTGCTGGTGCGGCCGCCTTACGGTGCCAGGCCCGGTCCCGGGATGACGCAGCTGCTGCGCGGGTTGCTCGCAGCCCTCAATCCATGATTGCTCGCGCGATGCGTCTTCTGGTGCGCGGGTATCGCTATTGCATCAGTCCGCTGCTGCCGACTTCGTGCCGTTTTCATCCGAGCTGCTCGGCTTACGCCGATGAGGCTTTGGGCCGATACGGCGCCGTGAAGGGTGGCTGGCTGACCGCACGACGGCTTTGCCGCTGCGGCCCGTGGAGCCGGGGTGGCTTCGACCCGGTGCCGGAGCCGGTTCACGCTGCGCCACCGGCGGCCTACACGCAACCTTGATCGGGATATTCCATTGGATACGCAGCGTTTGATCCTGTTCTTCGTCTTCAGTTTTTCCCTACTGCTGCTTTGGGACGCGTGGGAAAAGCAAAACCGCCCCAAACCGGCACCGGTGCAGGCGCAAAGCGGGGCCACCGTGCCGGCGCCCGCGGTTCCGCCGTCCAAGCCGGCCGCTGCAGCACCCGCCGCGCCCCAGGTGCCGGGCCAACCGGCGACCGCCCCGGCCGTGGTCGCGCCCCAGGCTGCTGCTGCTGCCGCGGGCGAGAAGGTCCAGATCCGCACCGACCTGCTGCTGGTGGAGATCGACACCGCCGGCGCCACGCTGAAGCGGGTCGAGCTTCTCAAGCATAAGGACACCATCGACGAGAAGAAGAATTTTTCCCTGCTCGGGCCGGAATTCGCCTACGAGGCGCAGAGCGGCATCGCGGGAGAGGGCGGCCCCAACCACCGCAGTGCATGGAAACTGCTGCCGGGGGCGCGCTCCCTCGAGCCGGGACAGGCGAGTCTCGAAGTGCGCCTCGCGGCCGAGGGCCGCGACGGCCTGGCGGTGGAGAAGGTGTACACCTTCCGGCGCGACAGCTACCTCATCGATGTCGCTTTCGAGATCCGCAACAACGGCGCAGCGCCTGCTTCGCCATACGCCTATTTCCAGCTGACGCACAACGGCAAGCTGCCCGCGGGCGGTGATTCCCTTGCGCAATCGTTCGGCGCGCAGAGTTTTTTCGGTTTCGCCGTTTACACCGAGGGGAAGAAATTCCAGAAGGTCGCGCTACCCGACCTCGACAAGGGCAAGCCGGACCATGTCCGCCAGGCGAAGGACGGCTGGCTCGCGTTCGTGCAGCACTATTTTGTCGCCGGCTGGCTGCCGACGGCCGGTCTCGATCGCGACTACGCGATGGAGAAGCGCCAGGACGGGAGCTACGCCGCGCGCATCATGCTGCCCTCTGCGGCGATCGCGCCCGGGGCCGCCGCCAAACTTTCCGCGCCGCTTTACGTCGGACCGCAGGAGCAGCGCCGGCTGAGCGCCGCCGCGCCTGGGTTCGACCTGGTGGTGGACTACGGCTGGCTCACCATCATCGCCTGGCCGCTTTGGGCTGTGCTGGAGTTCTTCCACCAACTCTCGGGCAACTGGGGCGTCGCGATCATCCTCCTCACGATCGCCATCAAGCTGGTGTTCTTCCCGCTGTCGGCGGCTAGCTACAAGTCGATGGCGAAGATGAAGCTGATCACGCCGCGCCTGACCAAGATCCGCGAGATGTACGAGCACGATCGCGCCAAGATGAACCAGGCCATGATGGAACTGTACCGGACCGAGAAGATCAACCCGCTCGGCGGCTGCTTCCCGATCCTGGTGCAGATCCCGGTGTTCATCGCGCTGTACTGGGTGCTGCTGGCGGCGATCGAGTTGCGCCACGCGCCCTTCATCCTCTGGATCCACGACCTGTCGGCGCTCGATCCCTATTACGTGCTGCCGGTGCTCATGACCGTCACCATGGTGATCCAGACCAAGCTCAACCCGGTGCCGCCGGACCCTGTGCAGGCGAAGGTGATGCTGTTCATGCCGTACATCTTCAGCGTGTTCTTCTTCTTCTTTCCCGCCGGGCTGGTGCTGTACTGGCTGATCAACAACATCCTTTCCATTCTCCAGCAGTGGCAGATCCAGCGCATGTTCGAGCGCAATAAACCTGCCCATGGCAAGCGGTGAGCTGAAGGCGGACACGCTCGCGCCGGACACCGTCGCCGCCATCGCCACCCCGGCCGGACGCGGTGGCATCGGCGTGGTGCGGGTTTCGGGGACGAGGGTTCCCGGCATCGCGCGCGCGCTGCTCGGCGTCCTGCCCGAACCCCGCAAAGCGACCCTGGCCACCGCGCGTAGCGCCGGAGGCGACAAGCTGGACCAGGGCATCGCCCTTTACTTTCCCGCGCCCCACTCCTATACCGGAGAGCCGGTGCTTGAATTCCAGGGGCACGGTGGGCCGGTGGTGATGCAGGCCGTACTGGGCGCCGTGCTCGATGCCGGGGCGCGCCTTGCCGAACCGGGCGAGTACACGCGCCGCGCCTTCCTCAATGGCCGCCTCGACCTTGCCCAGGCCGAGGCCGTGGCCGACCTCATCGATGCCGCCAGTTCGGAGGCGGCGCGCTCGGCGCTGCGATCGCTGGACGGGGAATTTTCCACTGCGGTAAGCGAGCTGGTAGCGCAACTGACCGAGTTGCGCGCCCTGACCGAAGCGATGCTGGATTTTCCCGAGGAGGAGGTCGACGAGTTGCATCGCGACGACGCGCAATGCCGGCTGGCTTCGACCCGGGACGCGCTGGAGACCGTGCTCGCGCGCAGCCGGCAGGGTCGCTTGCTCAGGGAAGGGCTCCATGTCGTGATTGCGGGGCGGCCCAATGTCGGCAAGTCCAGCCTGCTCAACCGGCTCGCGGGCGCCGAGCGCGCCATCGTGACTCCCGTGGGGGGGACGACGCGCGACCTGATCCGGGAGGACATCAGCGTCGAGGGCGTGCCGCTGCACGTGGTGGATACCGCGGGGCTTCGGGAGGCCGCGGACGAAATCGAGAAGATCGGCATCGAGCGCGCCCGGCAGGAGATCCGGCGCGCCGACGTCGTCCTGCTGGTGCTCGAAGCGCTTGATGAACGGGACGGGGATATGCACCCCGGCCTGGTTTCGGCGCTGCCGGCCGGTGCGGTGCGGATCCGTGTCATCAACAAAATCGATCTCGCCGGCATGGCGCCGGCGCGCACGGCGGGCGAAGTGCGGCTGTCGGCGAAGACCGGTGCCGGCGTGGAGCTCCTGCAAGCGGCGCTGCTGGAAGCGGCCGGCTGGGCGCGGCATGGCGAAACGCCGTTCCTCGCCCGTGAACGCCACCAGCGGGCGCTGGGCCGCGCGCGTTCCCAGCTCGCGGCGGCGGCGGCGCAGGGCAGTCGCTGGGAACTGTTCGCCGAGGATCTGCGCCTGGCGCAGCAGGCGCTCGCGGAGATCACCGGTGAAGTCAGCACCGAGGACTTGTTGGGCGAGATCTTTTCCCGGTTCTGCATCGGCAAGTAACGCCAGGCGGGTGCGCTGGGGCGGTGCGATGTAACCGATCGGTTACATTCTGGCCCTATCGTGCCGCCGGCGCATGGCGCAGCGAGGATGCGTATGACGATGGCCCGCAAGTGAAGCCCGCCCGCGACCGTTGGCTGAACCCGGCGCTGGCACTGGTGCTCTGCACCGCAGCCGGTGCGCTCATGCAGGCGATCCGCGCGCCGCTCCCATGGATGATCGGACCGCTCCTCGTGATGGCGCTGTGCAATTTCGGCGGCGCGCGCCTGCGCGCCCCGCGTCCGGCCCGGCCGGTCGGCCAACTCGTCATCGGCGTGGCGCTCGGCCTGTATTTCACGCCGACCGTGGCGCGGGAGGTGTTGTCGTTCTGGCTGTTGCTGATCGCGGCTGCGCTGCTGGCGATGCTCCTGGCCTGGGTTTGCGCGTGGCTGCTCGCGGCCTTGGGCAGGGTGGATCGGATCACCGCATTTTTCGCCAGCGTGCCTGGCGGTGCCACCGAGATGACTAAGCTGGGCGAGCGCTACGGCGGGCGCGTGGATCGCATCGCCCTGGCCCAGAGCCTGCGCATTCTCACCGTGGTGGTGGTGGTTCCCTTTGCGCTGGTCTGGTTGGGGGTACGCGGCGAGGACCGCTATCTGCCAGGTGCCGGCGTCCCACTCGACTACGGCGGCCTTGCGGGGCTTCTCGCGATCGCAGCGGCGGCGGGCGGCCTGCTCGCAATGACGCGCCTGCCCAACGCCTTCATGTTTGGGCCGCTCTTGGCGACCATTGCCCTCACGGTTGTGGAAGTGAATCTTTCCTCGCTCCCGGGATGGCTCTCGGGGCTGGGCCAGCTGCTGCTCGGCTGCGCGCTTGGCTCGCGCTTCGAGCGCACCTACCTCTCCAGCATGGCGCGCTACGTGACGGCGGTGCTCGCCAGCATCCTGTTTGCCATTGCGCTGGCAGCCGCCGGTGCCTTCGTGCTGGCGTGGCTATCGGGCCTGCCGGTGGCCACGATGGTGCTCGCCACGGCGCCCGGCGGCATCGCGGAGATGTGCATCATGGCCAAGGTGCTGCAACTGGGGGTGCCGCTTGTAACCGCTGCACACGTTACCCGGGTGATTGTTCTGATTACGACCACCGCACCCGTCTTCCGCCTCATGCGACGTTTCCTGTGATGGTTCATTCCTTTGTTGCAAAAGGGAAAGACTGCCGCTTACCGGCGGCTGTTCCGGTGCGGTAAAAACCGCCCCCTAGATCCGTATCGACCGGCCCGGGATGTTCCAGGGCCGTTTTGTTTTCAGGAGCTGGTGCAATGTCCGATTTGCTTGCCCGACCCGACTGGGTGCGGCACCGGAAGTTGGTGGAGTGGGTCGCGGAGGTGGCGGCGCTGGTCAAGCCCGAGCGGGTGGTCTGGTGCGACGGGTCGCAGGCGGAGTACGACCGCCTGTGCGCGGAACTGGTGTGCGCGGGGACGTTTCTCCGGCTGAACGAGCAGCTGCGCCCGGGAAGCTATCTCGCGCGCTCACGTCCGAATGATGTCGCGCGCATGGAGGATCGCACCTTCATCTGTTCGGCGAGCAGGGAAGACGCCGGCGCGACCAACAACTGGATCGAGCCCCGCGAAATGCGCGGCACGCTCAAGCGCCTGTTCGAGGGCTGCATGCGCGGTCGCACCCTGTACGTGGTGCCGTTTTCGATGGGCCCGATCGGTTCGTACATTGCGCAAGTCGGCGTGGAACTCACCGACTCTGCCTATGTCGCGGTGAACATGAAGTTGATGACGCGAATGGGCTGCGCCGTGGTGGAACACCTGGGCGAGGACGGCGCCTTCGTGCCTTGCGTGCACTCGGTCGGCGCGCCGCTGGCGCCCGGGGCGAAGGATGCGCCCTGGCCCTGCAATGATGTCGAGAAGTGGATCGTGCACTTCCCCGAGACGCGCGAGATCTGGTCTTACGGCTCGGGTTACGGCGGCAACGCGCTGCTGGGCAAGAAATGCCTCGCGCCGCGCATCGCCTCGGTGATGGCGCGCGACGAGGGCTGGCTGGCCGAGCACATGCTGATTCTCGGGGTGGAATCGCCTGCTGGCGAGAAGCATTACGTCACCGCGGCCTTCCCCAGCGCCTGCGGCAAGACCAACTTTGCGATGGTGATTCCTCCGCCGGCCTTCGAGGGCTGGAAGGTGACCACGGTGGGCGAGGACATCGCCTGGATCAAGCCGGGCAAGGACGGCCGGTTCTATGCCATCAATCCGGAAGCGGGATTTTTCGGGGTCGCGCCGGGAACTTCGGAGAATACCAACGCGAACGCGATGAAGATGCTGCGCGCCAACGTCATTTTTACCAACGTCGCGCTCACCCCGGATGGCGACGTCTGGTGGGAGGAGATGACCAAGGAGCCGCCGGCGCGGCTGATCGACTGGCAGGGCAAGGAATGGACACCGGGCTGCGGCCGGCCGGCAGCGCATCCCAATTCGCGCTTCACGGTCGCGGCCTCGCAGTGCCCGTCGATCGACCCGGCCTGGGAGGACTCTCAAGGCGTGCCGGTGTCGGCGTTCATTTTCGGCGGCCGGCGCTCCACCACGGTGCCACTGGTGGTGGAGGCCTCCAGCTGGGAAGAAGGCGTGTACATGGGTGCGACGCTGGGTTCGGAGACGACCGCAGCGATCACGGGCAAGGTGGGCGTGGTACGGCGCGACCCGATGGCCATGATCGCTTTTTGCGGTTACCACATGGCCGATTACTTCTCGCATTGGCTCAAGATGGGCAAGGCGGTGGCGCAACCACCGCGCATCTTCCGCGTCAACTGGTTCCGCAAGGATACCGCCGGCAAGTTCGTCTGGCCGGGTTTTTCCGAAAACATGCGGGTGCTGAAGTGGATCGTGGACCGCTGCGCCGGGCACGCCTCGGGCGCGGAGACGCCGCTGGGGATCGTTCCGCGCTACGAAGACCTGCAATGGTCCGGTTTGGCTGGTTTTGGTCGCGAGCAGTTCGAGGATATCTGCCGCGTCGAGGAGTCGGCCTGGGCGGAGGAACTGAAATCGCACGACGAGCTGTTCGGCAAGCTCGGCAGCCGAATGCCGCCGGTGATCGAGAAGCGCCGCGGCTTGATGCACCAGAAGCTCGTCGCCTAGCTCAGCCCCTCGGCCGGATCATCGGCAGCGCGAGCGCGGCGGCCAGGATCGCAACCGCCGCCGCGGTGGCAAACACCGCAGGCGACCGGGTGAATTCGAGCAGCTGTCCTCCCAGGGTGAGGCCGATGCCGACGCCAGCCAGCAATCCTGTCGCCGACCAGGTGAACGCCTCCGCAGAGTGTTCCGGACGCGAGGTTTTTGCCACCAGCATGGCCTGCATGATCAGCGCCGGCGCCATCACCACACCGGCGACGATGCAGTAGAGCGCGAACAGCCATTCAGGCAGGCGCAGCGCGAGCGGCAGAACGACGATGCCCATCAGCCCCAGAGTCAGCGGGAACTGCCGGCTAAGCGGCATGCGCCAGGTCCGGCTGCCGTAGAACAGGCCGCCTGCGGCGCTGCCCACGCTTAAGATGGCGAGCAGCACGCCGGCATATGCGGGCATGCCAGCCTCGGCCGCATGCGCGGTGGCGCCGATCTCGATCAACCCGAACGCGCTGGCATAGCAGAGGATCACGATCAGCAAGCGGGAAAAGGCGGGCTCGGTCAGCGGCCCGAACAGGCTTGCGCCCTTGCGCGGCTCGATGCGCCACTGCGCGAGCGCGCGCGCACGCAGGAAAAGGATCGGGCCGAGGAAGCCGCAGCCGGCCGCAAACAGGACCGCGACCGCAGGCGAGGCGAAGGCGACGAACAAGGCCACCAGCATCGGGCCCGTGATGAAGATTATCTCGATCAGCACCGACTCTAGCGAGTAGGCCGTGGTGAGGTGAATATCCTCCGTCAATTGCTGCTTGAAGTAGGTGCGCATGCAGGCAGTGATCGGCGGGAAGCTCGCGCCGGAAGCAGCTGCGCAGCCCAGCGCGATCCATAGTGGCGCTTGCAGCGAGTATGCGAGCACCAGACCGGTGAGGGCCGACGGAAAGGCGAAGGCGCAGGCGAGTAGTGTCGGGCGGGGGCCGAAACGGTCGATCGCACGCCCGAGCAGGGGTGCGACAAGCGCGAGCCCTATGACGTAGCTCGCGCTGGCGATGCCGCCCTGGGCAAACGATCCGGTGACCGATTGCGCCAGCAACAGGATCGCCAGGCCCAGGATGCCGATCGGCAGGCGGCCAAGGATCGAGGCGAGGATGAGCGAGCGCAAGTGAGGACGCTCGAGCAGCGTTGCGTACCGGGACAACGAAATCATCGGGTGCGAAGCCCGTGGCGGGGGCTGCGGCGCGAAAGGGCAGCGATTGTCTCACGACCGACACCTATGGATAAATATTGCTGCAACGCAGCAATGATCCGCGTTCGAGAAGGTTTCACGTGGAACATCAACCACCGGCAAGTCCCCGCTCGTTCGGGGTGGTTCCACGTGGAACGCTCACGTATGATTGCGCCTCCTCAGGTTTCCCATATGCGATTTCCAGACCTCTTCGACGTCATCGTGATCGGGGGTGGCCACGCCGGCACCGAGGCTGCCCTTGCGGCTGCGCGCTCTGGGTCGAGGACGTTGCTCCTCACGCACAGCATCGAGACGCTGGGCCAGATGTCCTGCAATCCTTCCATCGGCGGGATTGGAAAGGGGCACCTGGTAAGGGAGGTGGATGCGTTGGGTGGGGCCATGGCGCTCGCGACCGACGAGGCCGGAATCCAGTTTCGAACCCTGAATTCGTCCAAGGGGCACGCGGTGCGTGCCACCCGGGCGCAGGCGGATCGTGTGCTTTACCGCAAGGCGATCCGGCGCCAGCTGGAAAGGCAGCCCAAGCTCACGCTGTTCCAGCAGGCCGTCGACGACATCCTGGTGGAGGGCGGGCGAGTCGCCGGGGTGGTGACCCAGCTTGGAATCCGCTTTAGCGGACGTACCGTAGTGCTGACGGCAGGGACCTTCCTGGCCGGCAAGGTGCATGTTGGACTGGAGAACGCGACGGCCGGGAGGGCGGGAGACCCCGCCTCCATTACCCTCGCCGCCCGCCTGCGCGAGTTGCAGCTGCCGGTGGGACGGCTGAAGACGGGCACGCCGCCGCGCCTGGACGGCAAGACCATCGACTTCGGCCAGCTCGAGGAACAGCTAGGGGATACGCCTGAGCCGGTGTTCTCGTTCCTTGGCCGGCGGGAAATGCATCCGAGGCAGTTGCCATGCTGGGTGACGCATACCAACGCCCGCACCCATGACCTGATCCGGGGCGGCTTGGACCGCTCGCCCATGTTTACCGGGGTCATCAAGGGGGTGGGCCCACGGTATTGTCCTTCCATCGAGGACAAGATCCATCGCTTTGCGGGCAAGGACAGCCACCAGATCTTCCTCGAGCCCGAAGGCCTGGACACGGACGAGATCTACCCCAACGGCATATCCACCAGCCTGCCGTTCGACGTCCAGCTGGCGCTGGTGCGCTCCATCCGTGGCTTGGAGAACGCGCATATCCTGCGGCCGGGCTACGCCATCGAGTACGACTACTTCGACCCACGCGAATTGAAGTCCTCGCTGGAAACCAAATCCATCCCGGGTTTGTTTTTCGCCGGCCAGATCAATGGCACGACTGGCTACGAGGAAGCTGCCGCCCAGGGTCTTCTCGCGGGCCTCAACGCCGCCCTCCAAGCCAAAGGGAAGGACGCCTGGTGCCCGGGGCGGGACGAGGCCTACCTTGGCGTTCTGGTCAGCGACCTGGTGACCCGCGGCGTGTCCGAGCCCTACCGGATGTTCACCAGCCGGGCCGAGTACCGGCTCATGCTGCGCGAGGATAATGCCGACCTGCGCTTGACCGAGACTGGCCGCAAATTGGGCCTGGTGGACGATGCCCGCTGGGATGCGTTCAACCGCAAGCGCGACGCGATCGCGCTGGAGCGCGAGCGCTTGCGAGGCATCTGGGTGAACCCCAGGAGCTTGCCGCCTGAGGCCGCCGAGCGTCTCCTGGGCCAAACCATCGAACGCGAATACAGCCTGGCGGATCTGCTGCGCCGACCGAATGTAAGCTATCGCTCACTTATGGAAATAGCCACGTCCGAAAAGGGTGTGGATGACCCTGCAGTCGCTGAACAGGTAGAGATCCAAGCCAAGTATGAGGGCTACATTGCGCGCCAGCGCGACGAAGTGGCGCGCCGTGCCGCGCAGGATTCCCTGCGCTTGCCCCTGGACTTCGACTACGCCGCGGTGCGTGGCCTTTCGGTCGAGGCAGGCCAAAAGTTGGCGCACTACCGCCCCGAGACCATAGGTCACGCGGCACGCATCTCCGGCATCACGCCGGCCGCAATTGCGCTGCTCCTCGTACACCTGCGGCGCATCGGCGCGAGCAGCCCGCGCCGCGCCTCGCCCGAGCAGACCGCCGCATGACGCCAGAGGCCGCGTTGTCCCGAGGACTGGCTGAACTCGCTCCGCGTCTTCCCGCGCCGCTGCCCGAGGGCGCGCCGGCGAAGCTGATGGCGTACCTGGACCTGCTGATGAAATGGAACCGCACGCACAACCTGACGGCGGTCCGCGATCCGCTGCGTTCGGTCAGCCACCACCTGCTGGACAGCCTGGCGGTGCTCCCGGAGTTGCCTCCCGGGGCGCTCGCGGACGTCGGTGCGGGCGGCGGCCTGCCCGGCATCCCGATCGCGATCGCGGAGCCCGCGCGCCGCGTCGCCCTGAACGATGCCAACCAGAAGAAGGGCGCGTTTCTGCGCCAGGCGGTGATTGAACTTCGCCTGGGCAATGCCGAGGTCCAGGTTGGCCGCGTCGAGGACTGGAGGCCGCTGGAGCGCTTTGCGGTGGTCATTTCACGCGGTTTTTCCGAGCTTGCACAGTTCGTCGCATCGTGCAGCCACCTGGTTGCGCCGGATGGCGTTCTTGCGGGCATGAAGGGCACGTTCCCGGCGGCGGAACTCGCGGCGATCGGCGGCAAATGTGACTGCAGCGATATCCGGAAGTTGCGCGTTCCGCTTCTGGACGAAGAGCGCCACTTGGTGCTGTGCCGGCCAGCCTCATGACCCCGGCGCGTATTCTTGCAGTCGCCAACCAGAAAGGCGGCGTGGGCAAGACCACCACCAGCGTCAACCTCGCGGCCGGGCTGGCCAGGTCCGGCCGACGCGTGCTGCTGGTGGATCTGGATCCGCAGGCCAACGCCACCATGGGCAGCGGCGTGGATAAGCGAAAACTCTCGCGCACGGTCTATCACGTGCTGCTGGGGTTGGGTGAAATCGCCGGCATCCGCGTCAAGGCGGAGAACGCGGGCTACGACCTCATTCCAGCCAATCGGGACCTGGCCGGCGCCGAGGTCGAGCTGGTGGAGCTGCCCAACCGCCAGGGACGCCTGCGCGCGGCGCTGGCAACAGTCAGCGCCGAGTATGACTACATCCTCATCGACTGCCCGCCGTCCCTGAGTTTGTTGACGGTAAACGCGTTCACCGCCGCGGCGGAGGTCCTGATCCCGATGCAGTGCGAGTACTACGCGCTCGAGGGCCTCTCGGACCTGGTGGGAACCATCAAGCGCGTACGGGCGAACCTCAATCCGAAGCTGGAAATCGCCGGGCTGCTGCGCACCATGTTCGATCCGCGCAATACGCTCGCGCGCCAGGTTTCGCAGCAGCTCGAACAGCATTTCGGCGACAAGGTCTACCGGACGCTGGTACCGCGCAACGTGCGCCTCGCGGAAGCACCCAGCTACGGCGCGCCGGCGGTGGTCTGGGACCAGGCTTCGAAGGGTGCGCAGGCCTACATTGCTTTAACAGAGGAAATCCTGGAGAGGGCGGCATGAGCACCAAGTCGAAGGGTGGTCAGCCACGAGGCCTGGGTCGCGGTCTGGACGCGCTGTTGGGCGAGGCCGAGGCCGGCACACGCAAGGACTCGGTGGCGACGTTGCCAGTGACCGCGATCCAGCCTGGCAAGTACCAGCCGCGCACGCAGATGGGGGAGGCCGCGCTGGCTGAATTGGCCGCGTCCATTCGCGCCCAAGGCCTGATGCAGCCGTTACTGGTGCGGCCCGTGGGCACCGGGCGCCACGAGATCATCGCCGGCGAGCGGCGTTGGCGCGCGGCCCAACTGGCCGGGCTGGACGAAGTGCCCGTGCTCATCCGGGAAGTGCCCGACGACGCGGCGCTGGCGATGTCCCTCATCGAGAACATCCAGCGCGAGGATCTCAACCCCATGGAAGAGGCCGCCGGCCTGCAGCAGCTGGTGGACGAGTTCCATATGACCCATGAGCGTGCCGCGGACGCGGTCGGCCGCTCGCGCAGCGCCACCACCAACCTGCTTCGCCTGCTCAAGCTTGCCAAGCCGGTGCAGACGATGCTCATGCAGGGCCAGCTCGAAATGGGACATGCGCGCGCGCTACTGTCGCTCGACGCCGCGCGACAGATAGAGGCTGCGAACCGCATCGCTGCGCGTGGCCTGTCGGTCCGTGAGGCAGAAGCGCTGGCCGGGCAGATCGCACGCGGCAAGGCGGCAGGCCGACGCAAGCCGAGCGGGGGACGCGGCGATCGCGACTTGCAGCGCCTGGAGGAAGACGTGTCCGGGCGGCTGGGGACGACGGTGGAAATCCGGCCCGGGCGCAAGGGCAATGGAAAGGTGGTGATCCAGTATTCGGGTCTCGATCACCTCGACCAACTGCTGAATAAGCTGCGTTGAGGCTTCGCCCGGTGGGCATTTTGCAATGCAACACTTTGACCCGAAGTGCGTGAAGCAAATATAATTCAGCCGCTTCGCACGGTACTTCGGTGGCAGTTGATTGCCACCGCGGCCCTGACGCTGTTGGCCGGCGTCCTGGCTGGTGTGCACGGCGCTGTATCCGCGGCCCTTGGTGGTGCGGTCAGCGTCAGCGCCGGGTGGGCATCGGCGAGAGTGGCATCAGGGAGAAAGTCGCACTCCGCAGGGGGGGTTCTGGTTACCGCGCTCTCGGCCGAAGGCGTCAAGCTCGGTGTGATCGTGGTCCTGCTGTGGCTGGTGCTGGCCCTCTACCCGGATGTGCTGGTAACGGTGTTTTTGGGATCCTTCATCGCGACGGTCCTGATTTTTTCGATGGCCTTTTTTGTGCGTGAACACAATCAGCCCGGATCCTGACCCCGATGGCCGCAGGTAAGGAGTTCAATGCTACGGAATACATTGGTCACCACCTGACCCATGACGTGCGCCCATTCCTGGGCGACGGTGGCGTCTGGTCTCTGCACCTGGACTCGGTGCTGGTCTCGGTCCTGCTCGGGTTCGTGGGCATCGGGTTCCTGTGGTGGGTCGTGCGCGGCGCAACCGCGGGCGTGCCGAACAAGCGGCAGGCCTTCGTCGAGCTGCTGGTGGGCTTCGTCGACGACCAGGCAAAGGGCATCTTCCGCCACGGCGATCGCAACGCGTTCGTCGCGCCAGCCGCCCTCACGGTATTCGTCTGGGTGCTATTGATGAATTCGATGGACTTCCTGCCCGTGGACATCGTCGCCAAGGGCACGCACCTCATTTCCGCGGAGGGATTCCGCATCGTGCCCACCGCCGACATCAACACCACCTTCGCGCTTGCGCTGTCGGTTTGGTTCCTGATGCTCTGGTTCTCGGTCAAGGCCAAAGGCTTCGGCGGCTGGATGCACGAGCTCCTCTGCGCGCCTTTCGGCGCGAAGCTGTTCCCCCTCAATCTCCTGTTCAACGCCATTGAGTACCTGTCCAAGCCGCTGTCGCACTCGCTGCGGCTGTACGGCAACATGTACGCGGGCGAGATCATCTTCCTGCTGCTGTGGCTGCTGGCGGCCGCCGGCCTCGGCTGGGCGGGACTCAGTTTCCTGCTTGCCCTGGGCTGGGCCATTTTCCACATCCTGATCGTCGCGCTGCAGGCCTACGTCTTCATGATGCTGACCATCGTCTACTTCGCGATGGCGCACGAACACCACTAACCACCCGTCTTTTCGAACAGAGAGGAAGCCGCAATGGAAAAACTGCAACTCATCGCCATGGTACAGGCCTACACCAGCGTTGGCATCGGCCTGATGATCGGCCTGGGGGCGCTCGGCGCCTGCGTTGGCGTCGGCATCATGTGCTCGCGCTTCCTGGAGGCCGCAGCGCGACAGCCCGAACTGACCGATTCCCTGCAAGCCAAGGTGTTCCTGCTGCTGGGCCTGATCGACGCCTCGTTCATCATCGGCGTCGGCCTCGCGCTGTGGTTCGCCACCGGCAACCCGCTGCTCGCGAGGCTCGGCTGAGGTATTCCGCCCCGCGGGAGGACGCATGAACTTCAATCTCACGCTCATCACCCAGGCGCTCGTCTTCGCCGCCTTCATCTGGTTCACGGTCCGGTTCGTGTGGCCGCCGCTGCTGCGCGCCATCGAGGCGCGCCAGAAGCAGATCGCCGACGGCCTCGCCGCCGCCGAGCAGGGCAAGAAGTCCCTCGAGTCCTCCAGCCGGCAGGCGGAGCTGGCGATCACGGAGGCGCGCAGCCGCGCCGCCGAGATCATCGCCCAGGCCGAGAAGCGCGGCTCCCAAGTGGTCGAGGAAGCGAAGGCCGCCGCCAAGGCCGAGGGTGACCGCGAGAAGGCGGCCGCGAAGGCGGACATTCAGCAGGAGGCGCAGCGCGCCCGGGAACAACTGCGGGAGCAGGTCGCCGCGCTGGCGGTGGCAGGCGCGGAGAAGATCCTGCGTCGCGAGGTGGACGCCAAGGCGCACGCCGAGCTGCTCGACGGCATCAAGAAGCAGCTGTAGACGGGCAAGTCGTGGCCGAACCCAGCACCATCGCCAGACCCTACGCGGAAGCCGCCTTCCGGCTGGCCGACGCCCAGGGCCGACTCGCCGAGTGGTCGGCGGCGCTCGCCAACCTCGCCGCCGTGGCGGTGGACGCGCGCGTGCGTGCGACAGTCGGCGACCCGAATCTGTCCGCCGCCAAGGTGGCAGGGCTGTTCCTCTCGGTGCTGGCGGGCAAGCTCTCGGGCGAGGCGGAGAACTTCGTGCGCGTGCTGGCCGAGAACGGGCGCCTGGATGTGCTGGGCGAGATCCGCGCCCAGTATGAGGCGCTGAAGAACCAGCGCGAGGGCACGGTCGAGGCCGAGGTCTACACCGCTTTCGAGATGGACCCGGCCCAGGTTGCCGACTTGGTGGTCCGCCTGGAGAAGAAGACCGGCCGCAAGGTAAAGGCCCGCGTCAGCGTGGACCAGAGCCTCATCGGCGGGGTGAAGATCGTGATCGGCGACAAAGTCATCGACGGATCCGCGCGCGCGCAGCTGGCGGCGCTCGAGACGGCACTGAAAGCATAAAAAGCGGAAGCCGCGTCTTCCGTTCAATCAGGAGCATCGAATGCAACTCAACCCCTCCGAAATCTCGGAACTGATCAAGAACCGGATCCAGAACATGGATGCCGGGACGCAGATGCGCACCCAGGGCACCGTGGTCTCGGTGACCGACGGCATCTGCCGCATCCACGGCCTGTCGGACGTGATGCAGGGCGAGATGCTGGAGTTCCCGAAGAACACCTTCGGCCTGGCGCTCAACCTGGAGCGCGACTCGGTCGGAGCGGTGATCCTGGGCGAGTACGAGCACATCACCGAGGGCGATACGGTAAAGTGCACCGGCAAGATCCTGTCGGTGCCGATCGGCCCGGAACTGCTCGGCCGCGTGGTCAACTCGCTCGGCCAGCCGATCGATGGCAAGGGGCCGATCAACGCCAAGCTGACCGACGTCATCGAGAAGGTGGCGCCGGGCGTGATCGCGCGCCAGTCGGTGTCGCAGCCGGTACAGACCGGCCTGAAGGCGATCGACGCCATGGTGCCGATCGGCCGCGGGCAGCGCGAACTGATCATCGGCGACCGCCAGACCGGCAAGACCGCGGTGGCGATCGACACCATCATCAACCAGAAAGGCAAGGACCTGTTCTGCGTCTATGTCGCGATCGGGCAGAAGGCCTCCACCATCGCCAACGTGGTGCGCAAGCTCGAGGAACATGGCGCCATGGCCTACACCATCGTGGTGGCGGCCTCGGCCTCGGAATCGGCGGCGATGCAGTTCATCGCGCCGTACTCCGGCTGCACCATGGGCGAGTACTTCCGCGACCGCGGGCAGGACGCGCTGATCATTTACGACGACTTGACCAAGCAGGCCTGGGCCTATCGCCAGGTGTCGCTGCTGCTGCGCCGCCCGCCAGGCCGCGAAGCGTATCCCGGCGACGTGTTCTACCTGCACAGCCGCCTGCTGGAGCGCGCCGCGCGCGTCAATCCGGAATACGTCGAGAAGTTCACCGAGGGTAAGGTGAAAGGAAAGACCGGCTCCCTCACCGCGCTGCCGGTGATCGAGACCCAGGCCGGCGACGTCACCGCCTTCGTGCCGACCAACGTGATCTCCATCACCGACGGCCAGATCTTCCTGGAGACGGACCTGTTCAATGCCGGCATCCGGCCCGCGATCAACGCCGGCATCTCGGTGTCCCGCGTCGGCGGCGCCGCGCAGACCAAGATCATGAAGCGGAAGGATACCGGTGGCGGCGTGCGCCTCGCGCTCGCCCAGTACCGGGAATTGGCGGCGTTCGCGCAGTTCGCCTCCGACCTGGACGAGGCCACCCGCAAGCAGCTGGAGCTGGGCCGCCTGGTCACCGAGCTGATGAAGCAGCCGCAGTACCGTCCGATGCAGGTGTGGGAGATGGCGCTTACCCTGTTCGCGGTCAACAACGGCTTCTTCAACGACATCGACGTCAAGAAGGCGCTCGCCGCCGAGCGCTCGATGCGCGACTACCTGAAGGGCAAGTTCGCCGACCTGGTGAAGCGCATCGAGGAGAAAAACGACCTGCCGGCGGAGGACGAGAAGGCGCTCAAGGACGCGATCGCGGAATGGAAGAAGAACGGCACCTTCTAAGCCACCATGCCGGGCACAAAAGAGATCCGGGTCAAGATCAAGAGTGTGCAGAACACTCGGAAGATCACCAAGGCCATGGAGATGGTCGCCGCCTCGAAGATGAGAAAGGCGCAGGAGCGCATGCGCCAGGCGCGTCCCTATGGCGAGAAGATCCGCACCGTAGCCGCGCACATCAGCCACGCCAACCCGGAGTACCGCCATCCGTTCCTGGTGGCGCGCGATTCGGTGAAGCGCGTCGGCCTGATCGTGATCACCACGGACAAGGGCCTATGCGGCGCGCTCAACACCAACCTGCTGCGCCTGGTGCTGAACCAGTACAAGGCCTGGGAAGCCGAGGGCGAGGCGGTGGACGTCTGCGCCATCGGCAACAAGGGCTTCGGCTTCATGCAGCGCCTGGGCGCCAACATCGTTTCGCACGCGATCCAGATCGGCGACCGGCCGCAGATGGACAAGCTGATCGGCACCATCAAGGTGATGCTGGACGGCTATACGCAGGACCGGTTCGACCGCGTGGTCATCGCCTACACCCGCTTCCTCAACACCATGAAGCAGGAACCGGTGCTGGAGCAGCTGCTGCCGCTCTCGGGCGAGCGGCTCGGCGCGCCGGAGACGGTGTGGGACTACCTGTACGAGCCCGAGGCGAAAGCGGTGCTCGATCAGGTGATGACGCGCTACATCGAAGCCATCATCTTTCAGGCGGTCGCCGAGAACATGGCCTCCGAGCAATCGGCGCGCATGGTGGCGATGAAAGCCGCCTCGGACAATGCTCGGGACCTGATCGACGAGCTGACCCTGATCTACAACAAGAACCGGCAGGCTGGCATCACTAAGGAACTGTCGGAAATCGTCGCGGGCGCCGCAGCGGTCTAGCGCGCGCCATCACTCCACACACAGACAGATAGAACGACCGGGAAATCAACATGGCACAAGCACAAGGCACCATCGTCCAGAGCGTCGGCGCGGTGATCGACATCGAGTTTCCGCGCGAGTCGATGCCCAAGGTCTACGACGCGCTCAGGCTCGTCGACAGCGCCGAGGGCGGCCTGGCCGAGAAGGGCCTCACCTTTGAGGTCGAGCAGCAACTGGGAGACGG